>Ga0196981_1000015_pt1 | contig 297351 bp, 253 predicted proteins | sample S3_2013CmetaG_FD_155462 | JGI IMG/M metagenome (GOLD analysis project Ga0196981, IMG submission 155462) | Soil microbial communities from Anza Borrego desert, Southern California, United States - S3_20-13C | ecosystem: Environmental > Terrestrial > Soil > Desert | place: USA: California...
CAGTTTCCAGCTCATCCGGACAGAGTGTTGCCCTTTCATATCCAGATGGAAGGTTAACGACGATTTCCGTTTCTGACTCCAGGAGAACAACGCCTGGTCCGTTCAAATATTTCGATTTTGAATATGCCGACGTGGCATCTCCGACAAGGTGGGAAAGAAACATGGTATTATTGGATGGTCAATCAGGTTATAGCAATAATTGAAGGCCTGGGTCCCCCGCCCAATTGCGAAGTAATATATCGAACGTCAACTAAAAAGTAATATTCAGGGTGCCTCGGAGACGAGGCATTTTTGTTTTTTGAAGACACGATCATCCAGTTTTCTCACCGAATTCGTTAAAATGCACAAGACCTTTGGTGTGGACCGTCGAAAGTGATAAATTGATGATCTGGACGTTGGCGGCAAGCATCAGTCAAAAAAAGATTGCGAATTTGGATATAACTTTTAAATAGACAGTAATGGACATAATTTGGATAATATTAATCGTCCAACTGGGAGCAAACCTGTTATTAGGATATAGGCTAAGGGAAAAACATTTAGAAAAATACATTCGTTGGTCGTATTCCATTTATATTATACTGGCTTTACTATCGTTTCTCTTGCCGGGTATATTGACAATCAGCTCAACAATTGGAGAATTTGGCGCTCCAGACGCCGTTTCTGGGCCTGGCATGTTTTTGACCTTAACAATCGGACTTTTGACTGCTGTGACAATAGGTCAATTGATTTTTAACAAGGTAATCCTAAGGAGAATTAGAGGGTGAATGACTGATGCCAGCCACTAATAATAGATATAATGCATGTGCTTAAACTGTTTGAATTCACGTGTACAACTCGTAACATTAATTCGTTTCGAGTGGACAGTGAAGTGTAGAGTTTTGTTTGTCAGTCGTTCCTCCTTTAACAAACAAAACTTAACCGCCTTATAGCAAGCCGCAAAGGACCATGAGACTTCTATTCACAGTACTGACAGTTTTGACATTTGGACAATTGTGGTCACAGTCAGCGGACAACTATGTTAAGACAATCGAGCGGCTAAGAAGCAAAAGTAAATTGACGACAAAGTCTTCCACGGACAAGACATTTGTGGGATCGGTGACAGCTTACTACGACAAGGATTCACTTGTACTGATCAACAGCTTGAGAGACGGGGAGACTGGTGGAGCGGAGACGTTATATTTTTTAAAGAACGGAGTACTCATGAAAGTCTTCATAATGAGCACGGCATTCGACTCCCGTGATGAATGGAGCGGGTATTATTCCAAGCACAAATCGATTGACAAGTGTTACACGTGTCACGGAAAGGAAAACTGTATCGTGACAGAGATTACATTCGGTGACAAGCCAACAATTGTAACGAACAAAAAGAAAAGGGAGCTGGCCCAGGACAAAAAGGACAAAATGATAACGGAGTTGCGAAGAACAACGGAGGAATTAAAGAGCCTGTTAAAAGGACTTTAGTAATGCGGCCAGCCCTAACAAAATGCTATAAGTCATTGCCTTGGTTGGTGTAAGGCAAAGTATTTATCTTTCAAATCACGCTTGGTTACTTTGGGACACTTCCGTCAGGTCGCGCTAAACATTCTGCCACGCTACATTTATTAGCGCTCTACTTACCTCTTATAGTTTGACATCAAAAGACATCCGACACCATTACAATGAACGCGAGACTTTGCCTTCATATGATAAAATAATTCGACCATTACTTGAAACTTCGGTGGACAGTAAGTATATGGACTGACTGACAAAAGTGGTTTGTTAAATCTCAATCGTGACATCTTAATAAAAGAGAAAAGGCAATACAGATTTGACAAGACCAAAGAATGTATCACCGGGCATGAATACCTATGGAATGCGACAAGTTGCAGACGTCTGATAGGTGGGGCGTTCAGGATTTCTCCATGCCGTCACTTCTAAAGCAGTTAAGACAAGATTTCCACGGGAAACAAAATACCTCTTTTGTCAAAAAGTTATTAGTTCCAGTAAAATCCTTGAAGTTTCCGGCAAAATCTCACGAATAGAAAAAGAAATTCGCATAATCATTGCGTTGTGAGCCAATCAGCTTCAATCGAAGCCAATCGCGCCTAAAGCTTCCAATTGTGCTCACCTTCACTTTTTGGTCGTTGCATCTTTGAACCCATGAACGCAGAGGTAAATCAAAATCATGGATCAGGCAATTGGATTGCCTTCCTGTTCGGGGCGGTGTTTAACCTGCTGGGGCATGTGAAGCTCTTATTCTTATTGAACTACGCGCTGCAAGCCGTTGTCGGAGGTATCATCTGTCTTGCCTTCAAAATCCTGGGCGATGTGTTTAATCCTCTTTGGGAAAAACACAAAGTGAAGGTTCGTTGAATTTCTGATTTGTTATGACTGAGTGCGGTGTAGCGCCGTATTTGTTCAGGATTGACCGACAATTGGATACACAGGCAAATGAACGACCGTTTAGGAGCTCTATTCCATTTTCTCGGAATAACGCTGTCCTGCGCTTCAACGCTGCAAGCCCGCTCCCGGGCCACCGCAAGTAACCCGCTCCTTTAGATAACCCTATACCCCTGCCTTTCCCCATAAACTCAACGGCTGTTTGCCTCAAATTCCAGAGTAGCGCACGATACCAATTGGTCCCTCCTGTTGCATGCGGCTATTCTATATTTTGATTTGGGAACAGGCACGGTAATTTGGCAGACATTAGGTCAATGGAATCTAAAATCTTGAATATATGAACGGGTCACAAAAAGAAGTAATAGTCGTAACCGGCAGCAGCGGATTGATCGGCAGCAGGATCATTAAACGGCTTGCCAGCAAATTTCAGGTGGTTGGACTGGATAAGGAGGGAAATCCATATCCAATAAAGGAAGCTGAATGCATTTGCTTCGATATAAAGTCTGAAGAGAGCATAAGAAAGGCAATGACGCGCGTGCGCTATGCATATGGTGATAAAATTGCTTCGGTGATTCACCTTGCCGCCTACTATGACTTTTCAGGAGAGCCCAGTCCGTTATACGAAGAGGTTACCGTTAAAGGGACCGAGAAATTTCTACGTGTTTTGCAGGACTTCAATGTGGAGCAATTCATTTTTTCCAGTACGAATCTGGTCTATAAACCCACAATACCGGGACAAAAAATTAATGAAGATTGTCCTTTAGAACCCAACTGGGATTATCCGGAATCGAAGGCTGATACCGAGGAAATTATTAAAGACTCTCGCGGCAATATCCATTCGGTGATCTTGAGGCTTGCAGGGGTTTATGACGAAGATGGACATTCAATACCGATCACGCATCAAATACAGCGTATTTATGAAAAGCAATTTATAAGTCACTTCTATTCCGGTGATATCACACATGGCAATGTTTTCTTACACATGGACGACTTACTCGATGCACTGGAAAAAACTGTCGCTAGAAGAAAGGAACTTCCTCCTGATATCGCGATAAATATCGGTGAAGCGGAGACGCTAAGTTATGAACAATTGCAGAACCAAATTGGCAAACTCGTTCATGGCGAGGAATGGAAGACCTTTGAGATGCCCGAACCTGTGGCTAAAGCGGGGGCCTGGACAATGAATCTTTTCGGTGATTCATTCATAAAACCCTGGATGATCGACCGGACTAACGACCACTATGAACTTGATATTACACGGGCGAAAGAGTTATTGGGGTGGGAGCCGCAACACACATTAGAAGGAACACTGCCGAACATGATCAAAAATCTTAAGTCCGATCCTTTGAAGTGGTATAAGGCGAATAAGCTTGAGCCCCCATCAGAATTGGAGAAACAAGCCAGGGATGAGGAAAAAGTTTCCTTGGCTTGATTTAATGTTTAATAAAGTAACGAGCCCCAACAGCGAGCTGAAGAAAAAGTTAACTATCTAAAATCATGTACGATGGTTATCGCTTCTTGGAATGCACGCGATATGGAATACTGCGCTTGATATTTTACAAAAGCGGTTCGCATCTGGCGAAAGAACAAAAGAGCGATATGAAGAACAGAAAGCAATTATTGAAAGAGATTCACAGATGAACATTAAAGGTTGAGGACGATTATTTGACGCTATTCTCATGGAAGCGAATCGAAAACCCATTAAATACACCTGCCCTATGCACCCGGACGTAAGCAGCGAAGTGCCGGGCAGCTGTCCTAAATGCGGGATGAAACTGGTTCCCGCAAAAGGAATTAGCATGGTCGGGAAAGAGTTGACATATCTTTTGTCGAATCAACTGTGATTTTTTAAGGGACTATACTTCTGGTTCCCTTGCGTGAAATGTTTTTTGTTCCGGCTGTCTGGATGAGGATAAACTCCGCTATGTTTTCCAGATCCACGACTCCAATCAACTGCCCATCGGATATCACGGGCATTAGTGACTTTCCTTTTTGCTGCATCAGGCTCCAGGCCTTTTCCAATTCCATTTTCGGCTCCAAAGAAAGCAAGTCGCTGTCTTTGATTTCGTGCACTGAAATTGACTCTCCCTGTTCCGCCAGGGCCTTGATGATCTGATCGCGGCTCAGAGTTCCCACCGGCTTCTCATCCTTAACGACTAGAAAATCTTTGTTCTGGGAATCGAGGAGCTTGGCCACAGCTTCCTTTATCGAAGCGGAGTCATTGATGACCGGTATCTGATGCATTAATACATCATTTACAGTAAATCCTTTGAGCAGAAATTTAGATTGAGAATAGGCGGCTTCCGATTGCGCTCCAAGAAAAATAAAGAAGCCAATAAATATCAAAAAGGGATTAAAGAAAAAGCCAAAGAAGACAAACACCATCGCCAATACCTGGCCAATGGATGCGGCTATCCTTGTAGCTTTTGCATGGTCCAATTTAAATCCCAGTAATGCCCTCAGTATTCTTCCCCCATCCATCGGAAAGGCCGGAATAAGATTAAATAGAGCGAGCCATAAATTTATAACCATCAAGGCAGGTAGAAAATTCTGGGCATTGATTTCCTGGAACGTGTTCACATCATTAATGCTTGAGGTCAAACGGACAAAGGGAAACAGAACGGCAGATATAATTAAATTGACAATGGGCCCCGCAATGGCCACTACAAGTTCTTCCTTCGGTTTTTCCGGCATAGACTCCAATTGCGCTATGCCACCAATTGGTAAAATTGTAATATCAAGTGTATTGATCTTGTAACGTTTTGCCGCCAACGCATGGCCAAGCTCATGAAGTATTACACATGCAAAAATTGTCAGGACAAATCCAACAGACCATAGGATCTCAACAATGCCCGATCCGGATCTTGCATTCGAAATAACAATCCACAATATCAGGATCAAGAAAGTCCAGTGTACCGAAATCTTAATGTCGGATACTTTGCCCAGATAAAGTGAGTATTTCATATCATATTTAGATTACCTGATAATTTCTCCTTTTTCGATTCCCGGACTTTTAAACTCATAGTATTCAAGTCAGTTTTGTTAGCCCAGCTACTATAATCCGGAGGGACATTGCCGCTATTAATAATATGGTCACGAGAACACCGGCAATCACAACTGGGACACAGCCATCCAGCGCCAGGGATCTCAACGCATTCAAACTGAAACCCATCGAATTGAATATCCTAAAAAAGGATACCATGCATTTTTTGCGAAGCGCTGCTGGTTTAAATCAAGAGTAACAAAAGGGCATGGAAATTTTATCGAATTCCCGATAAATTCTTTCAAATGAAGACGCTCAAATTGAATTTTATCAGTTGTTTTTAAATGATTTAGATGATCGCCCTTGTATTCGGATTACCCGCCTCCGGGAAAAGTTATTTTTCTGCGAAGCTGGCAGACAGACTCGGTGGCTCAATACATCAGCAGCGACAAGATTCGTATCGGAATGAATCTATCGGGAAAGTACACGTTTGAGGATAAGATTTCTGTCTATAGGGAAATGGCAAGGCTGGCCGGACTGGCAATTGAACAGGGAAAAGATGTTGTGGTTGATGGCACCTTTTATCACCCTGACATGCGTGACCTGTTTGTTGACCTTGCAGGGTCACACCAAACTTCCTTGCATTTTATCGAGATCACTTCCAATGACGAAATCGTGAAAGAGCGGCTAAGTATCCCGCGGAAAGAAAGTGAAGCTGACTACGGCGTGTATCAGCAAATTAAAAAACAATTTGATCCGCTTAATTCTCCCCACCTCAGGCTGCATTCTGGCAGAAACAATATTGATGAAATGTTGTCGACTGCCCTGAACTATTTGACAGGCAAAATGCATGAATGATAACGAGGTCAAATCGCTCGCGGAAAAAGGGTATTTCAAAGCCAGTCCCCTTCGCGGAAAAATTGAGGAGACTCATATTTCCTGGATCATACTCACAAAACAATTTGTTTTTAAAATCAAAAAATCACTAAGGTTTTCATTTCTGGATTTTTCCACGATTTCAAAGCGAAGGATGTATTGCAGGAGAGAAGTGCAGTTGAACAGTCGGCTTTCTGACATATATCTTGACGTTATGCCGGTGATACATCGAAATGGCTACTGGCATATCGGGAATGGAAAAGGTAAAATAAGGGACTATGCTGTTCGCATGAAGCGGATGAGATCAAAGAGGAGAATGGATATGATGTTTGAACGACATGAAGTTAAAAAGAAACACATTATTGAACTGGCTAAAACAGTTGCCGCTTTTCATAAAACTGCTACTGTAATAAGAACACCTTTTGAGATATCAACGGCTCGTAGTCTTTTTAATGATATTAGCACGTTGCGGGATTATATCGGCAGGCATCTTGGACAAAACTATTCCGTTCTTATTGACCAGTGCATTCATTGGAGTAACGAGTTCTTAGACAAGTACACCTCCCGCTTTCAGGATCGAATATCTTCAGGATTTAAACGCGATGTGCATGGAGATCTGCATGCAGGAAATATTTTTCTATACAAGAAACCAGTAATTTTTGACTGCATTGAATTCAATGACAGTTACAGGCAGATCGATGTAATTAATGAAGTAGCCTTTCTCTGTATGGACTTTGAATTTCACGGGCAAAAGACTTTTTCTAAAACGTTTTTAGACGAATATTCACGCCACCATTCATATATCGGGACCGAGGCAGATGATCAGCTTTTCCTGTATTTTAAATGCTATCGCGCGAATGTGCGGGCAAAAGTCAATGTGATAACCTCACAACACATGCAGAATGACCAGCCGGGCTTCAGGACATATCTTCGGACTGCACAGACTTATCTGGAACTGATGAGAACGTATATTAAGTGACCAGTAAAAATCAAACAATGTTCCCCCGGTGTTATTCTAGAGCGTTCGTGCATAGCTATGAAAAAGGAAATAAAACTATCAACTGTATTGATTTGAGGTTGTCGCTCAAAATAAGCAAGCGGTTCAAGGGAAAAGCATCATACCCGCTTTGCAAATACAACAAGTTTCAGCTTGATATAAGTTACGATTCGTCCAGGCCCGGGCATATTAATTGTCAGCCAAAATCAAACATTTAAAGTATGCCAGAGAAAAAAACTATTGCGCGTGCGAAGCAGGCAAAACGCGAAGGCAAATCACCCAGCAGTCAAGCCGGTGAATTTGTCAGGGAAGAAATTGAGCACATTCGCGAAGGTCAGCATGGAGCCAGGTCAGCCAGGCAGGCTATTGCGATCGGGTTATCAAAGGCTCGAAGGGCGGGCGTTAAGTTAAGGCCGCCAAAGAAAGGCAAGACATCTGAGAAGACCCGCAGAAGTGCGAAGCAGGCGTATGAGAAAGGTCAGCGTCATGAGCCGGTTTCACCTACTCGCTCACGTGCAAGAGTGCGGGCATTGAAAAAAGAAAACAGAGAATCTGTTTCACGAACGGCACTTTCCCGACAGGCGCATTCAGCTGCTATGAAGCGGAACGCTTCAGAACGTTCTGAATCGGCAAAGCAAGCAGCAAAGACGAAGGGGCCACGCAAGCGATCAGAAGCCGCAAAAAAGGCCGCACTTACCCGGGCCAGACATCGGTAAGTTAAAATATGACGTCATCTCCTCACTGGCGTGCATTTTATCGGGCCAAAGGTATGTGTTCGAAGTCTGTTTTTGACGGGCTCAAAATGAATGTTTATGTTTCTCACTTGAAGACTATCTTATCCTGGTCAGCTTTTGGTATTCAGTAGTAGCTGTGAATTTAAGTTGCTTTAAATAAGAATTATGAATAAAAACGTTAGTCGGAATAAGCCCGTATTGGATGTTCATCACGGTTCGAAAGAAGAGCTCAATCAATCATGGATGGAACTCTATGTACTGACAGGACACTGGCAATCGGATCTAAAGTTTTTTCAGGATGAATTGAGGTTCCTGAATATTCTGATCGACAAGTACCTTGTAAAACTTATCGAAGAAGACAACGTGAGCAAAGTTACTCCTTTGACCCTGGCGCTATCAAGACTTGAAGCTCGAAACAGGGAAATAGGCGCCAGCGTGACGAAACATTTGCGGCATATCCAGGAACTAATTGAAAATCCATTTTCAAACGATTCACAGCATACCAAAGATGAACATTTGACTTTGGAGGGCGCCCTGGTTGATTTTGTAAAGGATTTCCGTCTTACAAAGAGGGAGATTTTCGTTTCAACGGAGCAGATCCTCAAGTCTGAAAAGGCGAAACATCTGTTGACCCCGTAGGGATCAACAGATTCAAGACGCTTCAGGGCTTTTGTTCCTCCCATCAAGACTCACAGGCCCGGCACCAAACCATGCAATAAGGAAAGCTGCGCCAAGCATCGATGTGTTTTTCATGAACATTGTCATTTGAACCTGGTGCTCAGTGGCGTCATCAATTTTCCAGAAGGCGTGCATCATCAGGGTTACCGGAATAAGAAATGCGATGATCAACCACGCACCCCATTTTGCCTTGTAACCGAGAAAAATGCTCAGTCCGCCAACTATTGCCATTATTCCCGAGACGGGTACGAGAACTGTCGCCATTGGCACGCCTTGAGAGTTAGCGTAATCCACGGCCATTTGAGAAAAATGAAATATTCCGGAATTGATGAAGATCAATGAATAAAAGACCCGTCCTATCGGCACTATAAATTTCATAGTAAAAGGAGCGAAAATTTGCATGCCAGGTCTCAAACAAATACGGAATTGGCAGAACAGACTAAGGTTTGATCTGATTTCAAAACTAGTTAACTCGTATTCGGCTTGGTATCTCTTGTACTCTCATTTAAAAAATGAACCATTAATTTAAACTTGCTTTCTGGCTCGTTTATTTGGATTATACGAGATTCGTTGCTGGACTCTTCCGTCACGCTTTTGGATGGTTAATGAAGCATTGGATTTGCGCGCTAATTTTTTTGCCTGCTGCACGGCATCCTTTTTATAGCTAAACACTTTTTCTACCTGGTTGCTGCCTTCGTTTTTTATCGCCCACCCGTGTTCGTGATAAGGAATAACATATCGGTCTTCCCCATGTTGTTTTACGTCTGTCGTTCGGGAATCACTTACGTGACTTTGTATTTCTTTTCCGCGGTTCACCGCCCAGTCTTTTGCACGACTAATGGCTGTGGCAATGGCAATTCCTTCCTCCACCCGCTTTTCATCCAGAAGTGCATTGGCGATTTCTATTGCTTTGTTTCTGACTTCCTCCGGCAGGTTTTTCATTGCAACAGGAAAGTCCGCTTTTGCCCACGGCATAGGCGCTCCTTTTATTTTGAATGATAAACAATCACTTGTGTTTTTTATAAAGGCCAATCATTTCTCCATGAGCCAAAACGTGGTTAAGGAGCGCTTGCTCAACCACTTTTTTATCTGCATCATCCTTCAGGTCGAGCATTGTGTCAAGAGCAAAAACTTTAAAGAAATAACGATGAGTTCCAGCGGGCGGGCAAGGGCCGGTATATTTGTTTTCACCTTTACTATTCTTTCCAATGTTTCCCGGAGCAGTCCCAACTCCTATGACTTCGGTCGGTTGAATATTCCACGCCACCCAATGATCAAAGGTTCCTCCAGGCGCGTCAGGATCTTCAACAATAAGCACCATACTTATTGTGCCTTTTGGGATTTCTCCAATGGCAAGAGGTGGGCTTACGTTGTAGCCCTCGCAAGTATACTTCTCTGGAATATACCCCATATGTTTAAAGTCCGGACTGCTAATTTTTAAAGTCGCTTTAGCAGCTATTGTTTCTGTCTTCATTTTGATCAAAAGATTAGAAAAGCAAAGGCGATAATTTGCATGCCACCAGCGACATTCAGCTTTGAATATTGTTGATTACAAAATTGTGAAGGGAGCAAATTGATGCTCAATTTGTTTTACTAAGACTCTAAAGTGAAGTTTATGTTTTGCAGGTTAGTTGGCAAAATATTTTAGTTTACTGGAAAAAATAGCATTTATAATTGCGGCTATTTTTTAAAAACAAACGGCTATGGGTATGGTAGAACAAGGCAAAGTGTTTACAGACCGAAGAGATGCCGGATTTGAGGTAGGCAAGCTTCTGGAGAGCAAGTATAAAGACAAAAATGTGTTGGTTCTGGGTATTCCCAGAGGAGGTATCGTAATAGCCTATGAAGTGGCCAAACTATTGAATGGCGAGCTGTCGGTTGTGATCACGAAAAAATTGCCACACCCGCTCCACGAGGAATATGCTATAGGAGCGACCGCAGAAGACGGATCGGTATTTCTTACGTCAGCCGCTCGAGCCTTCACCAGTGCCGATGTTCAGCGTATTGTAAAAAAGCAATCCGAGGAAATCGAAAGCCGCATCAGGCGATTTCGAAAAGGCAGACCTTTGCCTGAGATGTTCAATCGTATTGTGATCATTGCAGATGATGGGATTGCTACGGGTTCTACCATTGTACCGGCGATCAAATTGTGCAAGCTTAGAAAGGCAGCTAAAGTTGTTGTGGCCGCTCCCGTATCCGATGGCTATGTTTCAGAAATAGATACGCTTGCTGATGAAGTGATCATCGTGGAACGACCGGAGGAGTTTTATGCGGTAGGTCAGGTGTATGAAGATTTCCACCACCTTTCAGATGAGGAGGTTGTTTCGCTGCTGGAAGATTTCGAAAAAAACCCTCCGAAAAAACAACCTCAAAAAATATGACCATGCTAAACACGCCGGAAATATTGGATGACTACAATATGTTCTTCTTGGGGAAGCTTCACATGGCACGCATGAATATTATACCTGGCGCACGACTATCGGTAAAAGGAACATCCAGGAAAATGAATTTCATTCATTGCAGTTGAAGCGATGCACGGGTATCGTGGATAACTCTTTTAAGGTTTTAATATGATAAGAAAACTTAAATCAGGAGAGTATCGCTTGTACTCCAGAAAGAAAAATCCAAAAACCGGAAAACGGAGAAACCTGGGTACATTTAAAACAAGATCAGCAGCACAAAAACATGAACGCGCCGTTCAGTTCTTCAAACATCATTAGTTGATAAAAAGAAAAATATGATTTTACGGTAGGTATTTCGATGCGGCCGTTGAGGCGGCTGCATTTTTTTTATTTCTTTCCCAATTGTTGGAAGAATTAACCACTGCTATATAACATTGGCGACTAACTTATTTCGTGTCAGAATCACGCCTGATTTTATCCTATGTATACTCTCCCGGAAGAGAGTCAGGGGAATAAGAATTTACCTAGGGCATACTACGTTGTTGATCATTGTTTTGTCGATTCGAATAAAGTTGTCGGTTGGAAACTCATCAAGGCCCGGGTGAGAATGGGCCACGTACCCAAAAATACTTGTAACCGACATTACCAGGATCAGGCTGGCAACCGTTACCGACTTCTTCATCTTGGCTTAGTACACTCAAAAGCTTAATAACATAAGCAAAGCTGCAGGTTTCGCGCGGCATGGTTATTTCCGCATATGATGCAGAAATGACAAAGTATACAATACCATTCGAAAAATTGACCAACACCCAGGTGGCCCAGGTTGGAGGAAAGAATGCCTCGCTGGGCGAAATGTATCAAAAGTTAGGGTCTAAAGGAATAAGAGTACCCGATGGCTTTGCAACGACCGCAGAAGCTTTTTGGGAATTTCTCCATCATAATAAACTTGACTCCACAATTGAGGGTATTTTAAAAAAACTCGATAAAAAAAATTTCTCAAATCTGAATGAAATAGGGAACGAGATCAGAACAAAGATAATGGATGCAAGCCTTCCCGAGGCTTTTGTTCAGGCTATAATGAAAAGCTATCAGGAATTGCAATCCCGCGAAAAGAACCTGGGAAGCGTAGCCGTGAGAAGCAGCGCGACGGCGGAGGACCTGCCCGAAGCAAGTTTTGCAGGCCAGCATCAATCGTTCATGAACATAGCCGGCGAAGAGGAAGTTGTGCGTGCGGTGCATCAATGCATCGCTTCGTTGTATACTGATCGGGCAATTAAGTACAGGGAGGATCATGGTTTTGATCATTGTAAAATAGCGTTGTCGGCCGGAGTTCAGAAAATGATACGCTCTGATCTTGCATGTGCTGGTGTCGCATTTACACTTGAGCCTGAAACAGGGTTTGACAAAATTATTTTTATCAACGGAAGCTGGGGCCTTGGAGACAACGTTGTTGGCGGGGTAGTGAATGCAGATCAATATTATTTATACAAGCACAATCTAAAAAAAGGATATAAAGCGATTCTTGGAAAGGAGTTGGGTGCGAAAGAAAAAACCCTTGTCTACGCGGAAGAACGCAAAGATAAAAACCGAACTGTTAACAAAGACACACCTGATGACAGACGACAACAATTTGTCCTATCTGACGAAGAACTTGTCACGTTGGGTAAGTGGTGCCTTCAGATTGAAGAGCACTACAAAAAACCTATGGACATTGAATGGGCCAAAGACGGAAACACCAACGACATATACATTGTACAGGCACGACCCGAAACGGTTCACTCCTCGCGAAAGGATAAAAAGCAATTTAAGGTTTATGAGCTAAAGGGATCTGGCAAGCTCCTCCTGAATGGAATTGGAATTGGCAATAAGATCGCCGCCGGAAAAGCGCGTATTCTGCATACACCCAAGGACTCGGCTAAATTAAAGGAAGGAGAAATTCTGGTAACAGAGATAACGAATCCGGATTGGGATCCGGTTCTGAAAAAAGCTTCCGCCATTGTGACGGATCACGGAGGAAGAACAAGCCATGCAGCAATAGTAGCGCGGGAACTAGGTGCTGTTGCAGTTGTAGGGACCGGAAAAGCAACTGAAACAATCAAGGATGGCCAGGAGATCACTGTGGCATCGGGAGAAGGAAGCGAAGGAAAAATATTTGAAGGCATACTCGAATGGGAAGAGAAAGAGGTAGAATTTGAAAAGCTGGGACATCCAAAAACGGAAGTTATGCTGATCATGGCAGACCCCAAACAAGCTTTCAAATTGGCTGCATATCCGGTGGATGGAGTTGGACTTGCACGTATGGAATTTACGATCAGCAATTCTATTAAGATCCATCCACTTGCATTGGCAAGGTTTGATGAGCTAAAGGATGAATCTATAAAGAGAAACATTGATCAGCTGACCTCAGCGTATCCGAGCAAGGAAAAATATTTTACAGAAAGACTTTCGATGGCGGTTGGCACGTTAGCAGCATCATTTTATCCGCGACCAGTTCTCGTACGCCTCAGCGATTTTAAATCAAATGAGTACGCGGGCTTATTGGGAGGCGGACAATTCGAGCCAAAGGAGCAAAATCCCATGATTGGATTTCGAGGCGCATCGAGATATTACAGTGAACAATACAGGGACGGCTTCAGGCTTGAATGTGAAGCTATCCGAATTGTACTCAAAGAAATGAAATTGGATAATGTACGGTTGATGATCCCGTTTTGCAGAACGGTTGAAGAAGGAGAAAAAGTTCTTAGCGTAATGTCAGAATTTGGTTTGAAAAGAGGTGTTAATGGATTGGAAATTTACATGATGATTGAGATCCCTTCCAACGTGATAGGCTGCGAGAAGTTTGCAGAAATATTCGACGGCTTTTCTATTGGTTCAAACGATCTTACGCAGCTCACACTTGGAATAGATCGGGACTCCGAGTTGATCAGCTCCATATTTGACGAACAGAATCCAATGGCCAAGGAAATGATCTCAACTGCAATTAAGAAAGCAAAGAAAGCCGGAAGGAAGATCGGACTCTGTGGCCAGGCCCCCAGCGATTTCCCGGAGTTTGCTCGGTTCCTGGTTGAACAGGGAATAGACAGTATCTCTTTCAATCCCGACGCGTTGATCAGGGGAATTGAAAATGTAATTCAGGCAGAACGTCAAATAAAAAATGGACGAACGAAAAATAGCAACAATTATAACAAACGCAAAAGAGAGACTGCCTTATGAAATTTTGGTCCGGCTTTCTCGATCAACGAATATAAATCCGAAAACATCCGCTACATCGAAAATGCAACTATGCGCGATGTTATTTCCAGGGGCGGAAAGGTGAGTCTTTCTTGCGTAAAACGTATTCCGATTACAACATGCTGATCGAGGCCACTCAGGAGTCATGGGCTTTGTGAAAAATAAAAGCGGGTCATCGAAGAACACAATAAGCTGGTAACAGCACGCAGAAAACGGATCAATGCCATGAATCGCACCAAAGAGATTGGTATAAGAAAAGGTCTTGGCGCCGGTCTCGGAAATATTATAATCCAGCTCAATAAGGAGTATGTTTCCCTTTCACTTATTGCAAGTGCGCTTGCAGGCCCTGTCTCCCATTACGCAATGACAAATTGGTGGTTGAAGAATTTTCATTTTCACGTAACCGCGGGGTGGGAGTTGTTTGTGCTTAGTATCGCATGTGCTCTCGTGATCGCCATTAGCAGCGTAAGTTACCACACTGTCAGGTCTGCGCTGTTAAATCCCTCGAGAATACTCAAGTCAGATTAAGATGATCGGTTACAAATTTGGTGCTATTCAGGTCATCGGGTATCGATCATCTGTTCGCATATCGGGTTTTCAGGAGCTGTGAATTTTCCAGCGGAAGTGCTATTCATGTTTTAAGCAATTTGCGGCCGAAGGGCTGTAGGATTGTGAAAGCTTCCCCTGGTTAGCAGCATTCAGATTGATTCGGCCATCAAAAATAACGCAACGCAAACCGGCATACGAACAACGGATTGATCAATTGTTAATTTTTTTATCATCTGAGGTATTGCCTGAACGGTAGTTAATAATCAATTGCTGTTATAGTAATGCTGCCAGATATCGTACAGTTCCGTATCTTTAAACTCGTTCAGCGGCTCAATATTTTCATGATTAAAAAACAGCTTACTATACTGCATCTCGCCATTGTTGTCTTCCCATCGCACATCACACGAAATATCATCTCCGTATGCAACAATTGGGATGATCACACATTTTTCGGAAGGTATATCGTAGTGCTCGTGGTACCTTTTTAATTTCCATTGGGTGATCTTATACGGTTTTTTTAGTCGAATACTCATGATGTTGTTAGGGATCCAAATATTTAGTTAAGGCCTTGCATACGGGAAAGAAGCAGACTGTTAATATATGCTAACGTAAACCTATGCTGATTGATTCAGATAGTCTTAAAAGAATTGGCGCATTATGCGCAGCAGCGATTACGCAAAACATCCTGACGAAAGCGACAATTTAGTTACGGCGCGTAACTGTCGTTGCTCCCAATTCAAATTCAGCAACATCAGCTGGAACTTTAATTGAGCTGATTTGATTTTTACACTCGAGTAAGATTCTCTTGAAAATGCCCCGTCCAGGCCTGGTCATAGAGAAGATATTTGATATGAATGTTTGCGCGATGGTCAAGGATACCATCAAAAGGAAATTTGAGTTCCAGAATGGATACATTAATTTCTATATCAGTCGTAGCTTCGTTCTAAGATCGCATGATCCTTTGATTAAAAATCTAACACCAACAGTTTAATAAAAGTACCGCCAAACGACAATAAACAGAAGCTTCCGAAATGATTGTCCTTTTGCGCTTTCTGGAAGTAAATCTGATACAAACGTGAAAAGGCATACCAGATGCCGGTTGAAGCTGCCCCGTGGGATTGCTCCTGATGCTGGAGAGCCCTTGCGCGAGGTGGATATAGTACCCTTTTCGTCTGCTGTGTACAGTTAAAGCCACGCTTCTTTTATGTTGCGCCGACCCTAAACGAGAGACTATCCTGTCTATTTTGAGGATGATCCGGATGGCGGCGACCTTTTAAAAGAAGCGTTACAAGCAATTTCGACTTAAAATCTGTTTGCCATCGATCTCTTCATATATATCCAAAAAAATGAAGTCTGTTGTCCACCCGCTCGCGATGGTATTCCAACGCCTCAATACCGTAAAATCTGCCGCGCATTTAAAGAACACATTGCTTTTATCTTTGGGGTCCGCGGATGCCGTAAAGCGGTAACATAAAGCAGGAATACTTTTCCAACCAATGTATTCTTCTCTTTTTGATCGCGTTCGTCGAAACCAAATATTTTTAGGGATCTGACGTTGAGCAACTTTCTCAATAGAAAGGACCTTAAACTTAGATTAAAATGGAATTAAATCGGACTGTCAGGGCTTCCCCTATGGAAAAACGTGCTGGTAATTACTATATATTTGCCCTTAAGCCAACCCTACTAGGGGTCATTTAAAGACACAGTTGGAAAGATTACAAACAGTCCAACTTAGATCTTAAGCACCTGCAAAGACGTTGCAGGTGCTTTTTTTTTTAATACGTTGACTGTTTTTTTGCTGGTTAACTTTTCGATTAGTTGTTTCAACAACGATTCCATTTAAAGGCAAAGAAAAGCCCAGAATGGACTCAGCTTTCGTATATCAACTGACCCTTTACGCTGATACCTTCAAACCCGCGCAAGCGAACCTATGCTTTTTCATCCCGATAACCCGACGTTGTACTTGCGCGTGATCAATACCGTTTACTAATTGCTTCGAGGAATTGTTCGGGTCTGGTACTTTTCATTTTCGCAGCTGTCAGTAATTCGCTTTGAACCGGCAGCTCCTCCGTCCTCTTCCAGACTCGTAACCACCCTAAAGACTTCAATTCTGACAGGTCTTTCGTGACCTTTAACTGAATGGATTTAAAAGCTTCCAGCACAAAAATCCATTCAGTTACAATCTCGAAGCTGGCTGTAACTTCGACCCTCCGTCCTGGTGAGGTATTTATAATCAAAAGGCGGGTGACGCCCGCCTTTCTCTGTCATGAAACGGCTATTTGTTTGGCAGGCTTAACTTTAGCTTCCTCTCTTTTCGGAACGGTCACTTGCAGGATGCCGTCCACATAGCGCGCAGAAATCTTATCACCTTCAACTTTGTTTTCGGGCAGGGTAAAGCTGCGTTGAAATGATTGATAGCTGAATTCCCTCCTGGTATAGCCGCCATCTTTGTCATTTTCTTCACGGTGGTCTTCCCGTTGTGAAGAAATGGTGAGCGCATTGTTGTCTAGCTCCACTTTAAAGTCATCGCGTTTCATTCCTGGAGCTGCTACTTCAATCCTGAAGTCATCATTGGTCTCCCTGACATTTACCGCGGGCAAAGTGGTGCCGTTCGACCTCCAGTTGGCAAGAGATGAATTAAACCAATCGTCTGTGAAAAAATCGTTCAACAAAGACGGAATGGCTGGAAATAGATTTCCGTTAGTTCTGACCAGAGTTTTCATAATTTAATCCTCCTTTCTGTTTTTTGTTAAACATTTAATAGTTACAAAATTGTAATTTGGCGCATTGGCTTGTCCCTTACGTCCTCCCTTTTGGGAATAATAATATTCAGAATGCCATTCTCGTATTTTGCCTGAATTTTCTCAGCTTCAACCGTTTCGGGTAAAGAAAAACTGCGGGCAAAAGAATGGTAATTATACTCACGCGTCTTGTATCTCCAGCGGCGCCTTTCCCCTTCGCGATTGTCTTCGTGGTCGTAGGAGATCGTTAACACATCTTCCTCAAGCTCAACCTTAAAATCTTCCTTCTTCATACCGGGTGCTGCCATTTCCAGGCGGAAATCATCATTTGTCTCAATGAGATTCACGGCCGCAGTGGACACGCCAGTACTATTAAAAGGAGGTCGGAAGAAATCGCGGGCGATGAAATCATCGAACATCGCTGGGAAATCAAACCCGTGCTCCACCCAACCTGGGTTTGGATTAAGGTTACTTTCGTCCTTGCTTCTCCTGGCTAACTTCATAACACAATCCTCCTTTCTTAAAATCTATTATTGGTCCTTTGAATCTTTGTTTTGTTTGCTCTGATCCTGATAGAAACGGTTTTTAATCGAATCCATTCGGCGCATCATACCTCTCAGATATGCGTCATTTAGCTCATATCGTTTCAGAAAGAAATCATTGTGAAAGAAGTCAGGATAGCGCAGTGAGTCGTTAAAAAAAAGCGTGTTAAACTGTTTGTCGAAAAATAACGAATGATTGCGGTTATAATAACGGTCGAAAATCGTCATCAGGCTATCCATCCTGGCCGTATCGCCTTTTATATTTGAGTAAAATGAAGAATATGCTGAATCGAATCCAATGAGATTACCTTTATCGTCATAATGTCTGTTCACTTTGATATTAACTTGAGGTTTATCCAGACTATCCTTGGTCACGGTGGAATCTTTTTTCAACTCAGCCGAATGCTGCCCGTTTGTTTTCTCACGGCAGGACGAAAGCATCAGCACGATTCCCGTTACCATCGCGTAAAATGTGCCGCGTTTTACAGCATGGCCAACCTTTGCAACAATTTTCAGATTTTCTTGAATGGACCTCCGCCTGGCAGAAAGACCATCATTTTTTAGAATCCAATTCATGGTCTTTTATATTATAATCAATACGATTGCTTAAAAGCCCCTTAACAAGAAACGTGCAAAAACCTAACAATCTGAAAACTGACATTTTCAACGTACCGCTTTGACAACGAGGTGGGCTAAAATCTGTCAAGATGTCGGCTCGAAATGAAAAAATTTCAGCTTGACGCGCATCGAGCCCGTCAAAGTATTTATTTTAAAAAATGCCGTCAATGCTGCCTTCCGCGGTGTACTTTTAACCCAGTAGTAATTCAACTAATGGTTTCTTCGCATCAGGTAGCGGGCAGTCTACTAGGGAGACTGGTCTCTCTTTTCTTATATCATGCCCGCATTGGAAATCTGCGTTCGTCCCATGATGCAAAAGGGCCCCTCAAAGGCTGCAATTGAACAAGCGTAAAGTCCAGGCGGATTCCAATGCCGCAACCAACTTTAAGGCTAGTGCAATCTTGGCAGTCATGAGACAAAGTAACAGTTTCCATCGCTGGCGCGTTTTTTGAAGGCAGCCAAAAAATTGAAATGGCCTAATGCGTTAAGGCTGGGAATTGTTGTTCTGTATGCAATAATATTTTGCAGCCATAAAAGGGAACGGTTTGTCGTAATGCGCCAATTTGCGAATCATACGAATCATCAATGTTTAGAAATACAAGGTAGACCAAGCTGTAAAGCGAAAAACCATGAGAACCCTGACACGAGAACTGCAGGCACAACTTACGCCTCAAAAGGCACTTGAATTGTTAAAGGAAGGCAACAAGCGTTTTGTCAATAACCTGAAGATCAATCGCAATCTGCTGCAACAAGTTAATGAGACAGCGGAAGGACAGTATCCATTTGCTTTTATTTTAAGCTGCATAGATTCCCGTACTTCAGCGGAACTTATTTTTGATCAAGGACTTGGAGATATCTTTAGCTGTCGCATTGGAGGCAACATCCTGAATAAGGATATTCTGGGCAGTATGGAGTTCGCTTGTAAAATTGCCGGCTCAAAAATAATTGTCGTGCTGGGACATACCAAATGCGGTGCTATTAAAGGTGCCTGTGATGGTTTGAAGTTGGGCAACCTTTCAACTTTGCTCACGAAAGTGAAGCCGGCTATTAACGCAGAAGTTTTCACAAAAAAAGATCGCACTGCCGGCAATGCAGTGTATGTAGAGAATGTTGCCAGATTGCATGTGCTTCATACTTTGAAACAAATACCCGAACAAAGTCCCATATTGGCGGAGTTAATACGGGAAAACAAAATCATCCTGATCGGCGGAATGTATCGTGTGGAAACAGGATTCGTGGAGTTGTATGAAAGCGAAATGATCGTGGCCGATAATTTTCGGAGGGGAAAGAAAATAATGAAATTCGCGTGAAGTGAAATGAAAGTTTCTTAGCGGTCATGCGACTAACACTTTTCAAAAGATCATTTACAGGATAGCCGGATTATCGGCGTTAGCAATTGGCTCCAATATTATCAATCGAGATGATTCATTTTAAAGATCGGATTAGTTCGAACGGCCTGAAATTAATTCATTAACTCCTGCCGGTTTTGCCCGGCGTTGGCGGGATATGAAGAAATCATGATCAGCGACGTTTCTCTGCTGCTGAATCGTCCCTTGTCTTAATACTACTTGTTGCCGCATATTGTTGCTTTCATTTTTAATTCCTTTTTAACATCGATATTGATTTTACCGACACCAAAGGCATGCTTTTGGTTGCTGTCGGAAATGTGATAGAGAATTCTATGAAAGCGGAGATGGAAATTGTAATAATTGAGGATAATGACGAAGACGCAATATCCCTTCTTAAGTTTCTTAAAGCCAACGTTACAAACTCGATAAGATTGATCCAGGACGGTGCGCATGCGGCGGAGTTTTTACTTTCTGAAGCAGACTCGGTCCCAAAACTGATATTGCTGGACCTGATCCTGCCATCGGTTGATGGTTTGGAGCTATACCGGTTGATCAGGTCTCAGCCAGAGAAAAGAAAACTGTTTGTTGTATTCCTGGTATCATCGTCGCAAGCTAAGGACTACATTGAATCCATTGGATTATGTCCCGACGGATATCTTAAAAAGCCAACAAACGAAAAAATACCGCTTCGTTTTGTATGACTTTTTTTTCTATACATAGGCCCCCCATCGGAATTAATCTTTGGACAAATTAGCCAACTGTGTAGCACGGTCCAAAAAGTGTTTCCGGTAAAAGGAAATACTCATCTTCTTAAGATGGGTATCGACATCGCTACCGAATGAACCAACCGGATTTTTAAAGCATTTTCAAGTGAAGTCTCAGGTATATGAGCCGTTGACTTCCTTGTTGCGTTGATCGTCGAACTGATGATCTAGACTTAACGCGGCCGTTATTAGTCCCAGATGCGTAAATGCCTGTGGAAAATTCCCTAAATGTTCTCCCTGAAAGCCGAGCATTTCTGCATATAATCCCACGTGATTGGCATATCGCGCGAAACCTGTCCGACGAAAATGACTATGATTTTCTCCTGGCAGCAGGTGATGACAAAACTGATGAAGACATGTTCCGCGCCTTATCGGACAGGGCATGTACTATTAAAATTGGTTCCGGGCATACCTTGGCTCAGTACCACCTAAAGGACCAGCTTGAAGTTCTCAGGTTATTGCGTGAATTGATAAATGAAACTGAACTTGTCCCTTTGTAAAATGCAGTATTGAAATCATTAACGCCGCAGGCTCGTCTCACCTTGGTCCGTAATGATCGATCGGGCTTTTTTTCCGCGCTATCGAACACTCAGCGGACGATTTTGAAACTTTCAAAAAAGTTGAAATTATCAACTTTCATTAATTATTGAAAGTTCAGGAAACTTATCCTTCTTTGATACGTAGAAGTATAAAGAGCTAAAGGAGAAAAGCCAGGACCAGGCATTGGGATCGGACCAAGCCGGACGTGGCAAACAACAGCAGGGACCGTTTTATTTTATGTGAGCCTTTATCAAACACAAGACCGTACTAAAAAGATCATTGAATAATAACTACCAACAATTTCGGTTATGAAAATCGCATATGCTCCTTTGATCGACCTGCTCCAACAAGCTTATTCAGCGGAAAAAGCTGCGGCCTTTGCATACCAGGGTCATGCCGGCTCTGTTAAAAGCCAGGCGGAAAAATTGGCGATCAAACAGATTGAAATGGACGAATGGAATCATCGCCATGAAGTTCTTTCGATCATGAACTACTATGACATACCGATCTCTTCGTATTATGAAATCCGGTTTCACATTATCGGCAAGATAATCTCATGGAGCTGTTACGTGATCGGTTGGTTTATGCCTTTTTATTTTGCCGGCCGGCTTGAAAGCGGTAATGTTTGTGAATATTTCAGGATGAAACAATATTTTAATGAGATCGGGATAACAGCCCATGACAACGTTTTGTATGAAATGGGGATGAAAGAAAAAGAACATGAAGCCTTTTTTGGCGAAGCAATTCGTGCCAGCCCATTGCTTCCATTTTTTGAAAAATTTTTCGGCTGGAGCTACGAAAAAAGTTTTAATAATATTGACCTTTCCAGAAAGGAACCGGTTGAGCGTTCTGACTATTATTGCAAGTAACATGACTGATCGCACAGTACTCGATCTCAAAGGGATCATGGAGACCTAAGCATGGGATGTGTAGTGGCGATCAGCGAGGGAAGCTTGCCTGCCGCAGGTAGGCCTGTCTGCCGGTAAACAGGGAACTTGGATGTGTTTTATCGAAAGAACTTTCACACCCGATTGATGAGAAATGTGTCTATTGGCTGTTGTTTGGTCGAAACGCTTTCCAGCTGGTTCGGAATTTCAATACGAAAGAAGGTACCTTCACCAATATCCGAATGAACCTGTATACTGCCCTGAAGCATTTCAACAGCTTCCCGCACAATATGAAGTCCCAGGCCCGCGCCTTCGCTTCTGTCAGTTGCCCTGAAAAACATGTCGAATATTTTCGGTAAGGCTTTTTTGTCGATTCCAATTCCATTATCCTGAAATTCGATAACCGCAACATCGTTGTTGACAACGGCGGAGATTTTAATAAAGCAGGCGCTTTTCCGGTTATCAAAATATTTGATGGAGTTGGAGATGAGGTTATTAAAAATGAGCGATAGCCGGTATTGATCTGAGAAAAAAGAGTCGTGTTCGTCAATCAATATTTCTTTGACAATATTTTGAAAGCCCGGCAGGAACTGCATCCGTTCTAAATTCTCCTCGATCGTTTTACGGATATCGATTTTCTCAATTTTAATATCCTGCTTTGCGTTCCTTGAATACTCCAGTATTTCATTTATTGATTCGTCCAATCTGAGAAGACTGCTTTCCATCATTTCATGGTAGCGTTTCATCACCGTTACATCCGATTCATTTTTCGCAACTGCGACCAAACCCAGCAATGACCTTAAGGGCGCTCGCAGGTTGTGCGAGACACTGTAAACCATGCTATCCAGCTCCTTATTGATCGTGGAAAGTTGCTCGTTCCTTTTCGCGAGATCTGCGGCGGCCTTGATCCTCGCTCGCTCGCTTTCTTTTTGCTTCAGGGTGTTTTCGATAATACTGGGAAGCTTCGTCAGATTCGACTTCAATATGTAATCGTCGGCCCCCCGTTTGAGGCAGCTGACTGCAAATTCATCCGATACGGCCCCCGTGACTAAAATAAAAGGAATGGTCAGGTTTCTCCCTTTACATAGCTCAAGCGCTTCGGTGGAATTGAATCCGGGTAATGCGTGATCAGAAAGAATGATGTCCGGGTCGAATGTTGTCAGTGCGTCCAGAAAATTTTCTTTGGTGTCAACCCTCTTCGAAGAAAATGATAAGCCGCCGGTTTTAAGCGCATAGTTGATTATATCAAAATCTTCCTCATCGTCTTCGAGGCAAAGGATGTGTAAAGCTTTGTGCATCGGGTTTGTAAACCAGCACTTAATAAAAAAATTGTTCCATGAAACAACAAATGATTCGACGAATGTTGATTACCCCGGCTGTAGACAATCATACCCATGAATGCGATTTTGCTCATCAGAAATCCGCCGGTTAAAGCTTTTTGACTGCTGCCGATATCAACCGTGCCAGGCCGGTATTCAAATACCATATTTAAACCAATTTCTGCCGGGACATTGAAACGTTTCACAGTTGACCGGAACCTATTTGGACCGAATGAATTTACGTGCCAACAGCGGCTTTCTGATCGTCCGCAACCGAACGCAAGGCAACATTAACGTACATACGCCGATCAAAAAATCATTGAAATCAGGCCGAAATCACGATGGCGCGAATTTGGCATAAGCAGGACGTCAAACGTTAACCCCCACAATTAAATAAACGCATGCTCAAGAATATTCTGGTAACATCCCTCAGGAATTTCCTTCGTCACAGATTTTTTTCCCTCATCAACCTCATTGGTCTTTCCGTTAGCATGTCGTTGGCCATGCTCATTATCATCATCATAAAAGAGCAATTCTCGTTCGACAATTTTCATAAAGACAGCGACCGGATCTACCGCGTGAATACCCGGGTCCTTCATCCCGATTGGGGAAATATAGATGGTGCATCAACTCCGCTGGCTGTTGGCCAGGTCCTTAGGGACGAGTATTCGTTCAGCGAGAACGTTGTGCGGATTAACCGGCAATTAGTGGCGGATGCAACCTACATGAATGTGAACGTTCCGCTGAGGGGATTGATCGTTGATCCATCGTTTCTTGACGTGTTCAACTTTCCCCTTCGCAAGGGGAATCCGGCAACCGCCCTTGAAGCACCGAATAGTCTGGTGCTGACAAAACGAGCTGCCGAAAAAGTTTTTGGAGCAGCCGAACCCATCGGACAAACCATCTCGCTGAAAGGTTTTGGCGATTTTACGATAACCGGAGTGTTGGATGAATTCGCAAGTAAAACGCATTTTGAATTTGAGTCGCTTTGCTCGGTTTCAGCACTTCCCGCCTTTGAAAGCAGCGGCGTGGTAGCGCCCGCAATAAACGATTGGAGTGCTTTCTATAATAACTACGTTTACTTTAAATTGAAAGCGGGCCGGAATCCGGATGAGGCGGAAAAGGCGCTTGCTGAGATCAACAAAAAATACTGCAAAAGTGTAAGATCTGAGGGGCGCGATATTTCATACACCTTTTACCTGCATCCTTTAGCGGAAATCACTCCGGGTCCTGAACTGAACGGACGAATGGGTAAGGGAATGCCGGCTTTTATGCTGGGTTTTCTGGGAGTCCTCGCCGGAGTTGTGTTATTGATGTCGGTGTTTAATTTTACGAATCTTACCATTGCCAAATCGCTGTCGCGAGCGCGGGAAATAGGCGTTCGAAAAGTTGTCGGTGCCAAAAGACATCAGGTGTTTTTTCAATTTATCGGGGAGGCCGTGATATTTTCCCTTATTGCGCTGGTCTTCTCTTACATCCTTTTACAATTCCTCAAAACAGGATTTTTGCAGCTGTCGCTCAATGAGGACTTTTTCATGAATTTTGATGAAGACCTTTCATTGTATGTCGTGTTTGTACTGTTCGCGATAGCGGTTGGTATCTTGGCCGGCGTTCTGCCCGCGGCTTATCTATCGGCGTTCAAGCCAACAAGGGTATTAAAGGATGCGCAGAATGTAAAAATTTACTCGCGCCTGACCTTCAGAAAAATCCTGATGGTCGCGCAGTTTACCCTCTCGGTGATTTTTGTGATTGTGGTTTTAGTGATTTATCGTCAGGTGGATTTTATGCTTACGGCCGACTACGGCATTGAGCAAAAGAACAATCTGAACCTGAACTTGCGTGGAATCGCATTTGAAAAAATAGCGGATGACGTGCGGAAACTTCCAGGCGTCGAGCGTGTTGGTGGGGTGTCGCATAAACTCGGCACATTCGAAGGCGGAGCAAGCGATTATAAAAAAAATGAAAGCGATAAGGCATTTGTTATGCGGGATTTCATGGTTGATGGCAACTACATCGATAATTTGTCGTTGACGTTTTTGGCGGGAGGGAATTTTAACACGCGCGAGCACGGCGCAACGGAAAAGCATGTGATACTCAATGAAACAGCGATAGTTCAACTTGGGTTTCAGCATTCGCAGGACGCGATTGGCGAAACGATTTACGCAAACGATACGCTGGTGTTGCAAATTGTTGGCGTTGTGAAGGACTTTCATTTTCGTCCGTTGAACAATAAAATTGGTCCCCTGGCCCTGCGTTATAGCAACCATGCGCTAAACCATCTCAGCGCCAGAATTTATCCTTCACAAAAAGAGGCTGTAAAAGCGTCGATCACAGAGATCTGGAAAAAGCATGACCCTGTACATCCCGTGGAGCTCATGATGATGGATGAAGAAATTGACAATGCCTACCGGGAAGGTGGCATGCAGGATATGGTGGTGATGGTGGGTTACACCACTTTCCTTGTAATTTCACTTGCCTCTTTGGGGATGCTGGGAATGTCGATGTATTCTTCTCAGATCAGGGTGAAGGAAGTTGGTATACGCAAGGTCATGGGCGCCTCTCTGACGGATCTGATGGTCCTGCTGAGCAAGTCATTCATGATTCTTATTGCTGTGGCCATTGTGATTGGCGTTCCGGTAAGTTTGATGATTGGACAGGTATTTTTGGAAAGCTTCGCCTATAAGATCGAGATCACTCCCATTTTGTTAGGCTTTAGTATTCTGCTGATAGCCGGCCTCGGTTTATTAACGGTCTGGTCCCAAACGATCGTTGTAGCGATATCGAATCCCGTGAAATGGTTGCGGCATGAGTAACGTGCTTACAAATCTTCCATAACGATTTTGTGCTCTCTCACGCTCAACACCATACTCAGTCCCTAGAGGATACCTGAATCCTGAGCATGGGATGTGTAGTGGCGAGCAGCGAGCGAAGCTTGCCTGCCGCAGATAGGGATCTTGGGTGCATTTATCGAAAGAGATCCTTTAGTTCCGCGACTAAATCTTTCCACAACGCATTTTCAAACCGTGAGGGACGGTGTTGGATTTCCCGGAAGCCTGCACACAATTCATCCATCAATACGCAAATGGTAATCGCGAATCCTCAGCATCCTCTTTGGTTCAGCGGTCAAATCTTCAACAAGGGATTTTGTACTCGCTCGCGCTCAACACAATGCTCAATCCCAAGGGGAATAACCTGGAACTCATGGACCCACAATCAGATTTTCCGGCTTTTTGCAGCGCACGCCAGATCCCTACCTGCGGCAGGCAAGCTTCGCTCGCTGCTCGCCGGCGCTCAACGCCATGCTCAGGATTCAAATCGTAACGGAAAGGTGCAGGGATTTCCAGGACATGCATACAATTCATTCATCAATGCGCAAATTGTAACCGTGAATCCGCAGCATCCCTTTGGTTCAAAGATCAAATCTCCCACCTTGGGGAACCCTGTAACCCATGGTTTCAAACACCTCACGGACTTTCCCGGTATATTCATCCAGCGGAATCGTGACGGCAGCATAAGGAATAAAGATCAATGGCTTTTTGACCACACCCAGAAATGCTTTTACCCGTGGTTGAGGCCAGGAAAGGAACGAAGTCCCAGGCATTGTGGAATTGCTCAAAAGCAGTGTTCTGATCATGGTGAAATCGTGTGCACAATTTTAAATCATTTTCGTTTCCCAATTCAACTGAATGGTATAGATTTGCCTTATAATTAAACGACCATGTTCGAAAAATATCTTCAGGACGGCGCAAACACCTTTATAGCAATCGTTGCTGTGTTGGTTGGTTTTGCAACAGCGTTGGGGTACATCGATTTCCTCAAAACAAAAAAGGAAGGAAAGAAAGACTGATTGATCAGGACTGAATTTGCACAACGATATATGAAAAAGCCCTGATAATTCAGGGCTTTTTTCTTATGTGCTCTTTCTGATCTTATTCGGCGGCGACTGGCGATTTGTAGGTTTTTTGCCAGTCAGCATATTTAACGTTTTTGTAGTGATCCTCACCGATGAATTGAGCGATCATGTGAAATTCCGCCGCCTTCCGGTATCCTGGTAAAGGCTGGATCATTCCAAAATTCTCGTCAAGGAAAACCACGGTCGGATAGCTCAACTTGCTGTTTAACAAGGCTGCCGCCAATTCATGATAACCGTTGCGGCCGGATTCCACGAATTTAAAGGTCGTACCGTTGAAGACAACGTCTGCCTTTTGCTCCGCGTCAAACTTTACCGGATAATACTTTTCATTCAGCAATTTCGCCACATGCGGTTCATTAAAGGTGTTTTTATCCATCACCTTACACCAGCCACACCAGTCGGTATAAACATCAATGAATATCTTTCTCTTTTCAGTTTTGGATTTGGCCACTGCCTCTTCAAAAGTCATCCACTTGACCGCTTCTGTGGCATGTGTATTTTGGGCGGCCGACGGCCCTGAAAGTGCTAAACCCGCAGCAAGGAAAAGGCCCGCGGCAACAAAGTTTTTAATTCCGGTTCTCATCATCATAGTTGTCTCAACAAAATTAACGATAAAAGAGATCATTTGTTGATCGCAAAAAACATCGGATTGTAACCCCGGAATATTTTCCAGGTATTTATTGTACGAATCGAAAAGACAGGGGTGTTCAAAAGTGGACAAAATAGGCGCGAAACGAAGGAATTTGATCGAAAAAAGGGGATTTTAAAGATTGGCACAACATTCGCCTTATCTAAACCGATGAAAAGTATAACCCATAAGGACATCACCCTGATCTTCGGCGTTCTGGTCGCCATGGTCATCGTCTTTACCCTTTGGGTTAGATCCCCTGAATCGACCGAAGCGCTTACCCCAACCAGCGCACCATCCATCCCAACCACTCCCTTCGTCAAAACCGTTCTCGAAACCACCACGCGAATCCTCTCCGATCCCAAAACCAATTAACCAAATCAACCTCAAATCCACAATCAAACATCAAATCCATCAATCAAGCAATCAAACATCAAATCCATCAATCAAGCAATCAAACATCAAATCAAGCAATCCTTTTAATCCCACGAATCAAGGTCGTTTCTTCCTCGCTTCTTTAATATTGTGGTAATCCTTATTCAAATTAAAAACCAGTGAAAACCGGTTCGGAGATATCGACTTGAAGGTGTCGTTCGAAACATTAAAGTTGCGGCCATAAAAAAGGTTCGCATAACCAAATAATGTTAACCCGGCTTTGGGTGTGATCATTACAACCTCGCGGTCGAAATCTGTATAATAAGTAACATCGCCGGCGAGACCCAATAATCCGGCCGTTACCTCGTAACCGACTTTTGGCCCGACGATGATCTCATCGGTTTGAAACACTCCGTCCACGGTGAGATACGGACCGGCGGAGGCCAGGCTGAGCGGATGGATATAAATCTTATGATGCTGAATGCCAATTTCCCCGAAACCAGTCTCTTGCACGCCGAAGCCTATCTTGGGCACAATACGCGGCTTCGTCCAGTAACGCTCGAACGGTCGGATGTCAACGGTGTCGGCATCCTCTTCCTGAGCGCTTACCGGAAACGTTGTCACGAGAAATAGCACAAAGGCGCAAACCCTAACGGTAGGCATAATAGTGAAGGACAGTTTCAATCGCACGTTTGATCGCTTCGTTGATCGGGTAAAAATCTTGAGCCAGCTGGAAGTCAATGCTATGAAGCTGCATATAGTATTGTTTCATTACAGGGACCGTTCCCTCCTGTCGCAAACGCGCTTCGGCATCGTAAAAAGCCCCTGACTGTTCAGACTTGATGATCTGGCAGGTTATCAGTTCCTTTTCCCCGTATTTATTCGTCCTGGCGGAATAACCGAATAATCTGCAGATCAGTCCACGGTAAGGGTACTCGGAGCACAAACCGGCCTGTTTTTGTGTCGGATTCAGGATCAGGCAGATTTGAGAATCGTTGTTCCTGAGCTTTTCCAGCCAATCCATAGCACGATCCTGCTGATAAAGGTAATGAGCGAAGGGTAAAAACTCCAATACCGTCGCTTCGATGTCAGGCTTGAAGCAGCATTTGCCGCACCCTGCTTTGCAATGCAGCGTGGACCATTGCTGAAAGGACGCAATTTCCTCATCCAGTTTTTGGAATAGCGCCTCAACAGCCTGAACTTTTTCAATCAATGTCACTGTTAAAATTTTGTCCAAAAGTAACGGTAAAAAGCCATCAGGTGGTTCCATAAAAAGTGGCCTGAACCCTCTTAGGACAGTTAAAGGTAGATCAATTTTTCGCCGCTTTATTCGGCGTTGTTGCCGGCCGAAACTACTTCCTGGCAAAATCGCGGATTATAGGTTGGAATTAGAAAAAAGTGGCGTTTATTTGTTACTGCTTTATGTTGTTTTTAAATGAGAATATTGGTGATAACCAGTGTTTTCACTGAAAAATAGGATTAATTTTGGCGGCCTGAACCCCTGAAGCATGAACACCTCATCGTTAGCAGAATATTTGCCGGTAGCCCTAATGTTTCTGCTGGCGGCCGGGTTTGTTTCCCTCACCATGGTAGTGACCCACTGGCTCGGCCCGAAAAGAAAAACCAAGATCAAGCTGGAGTCATTTGAGTGCGGAATCGAATCAAAAGGCAACGCACGTGTGCCCTTTCATATCAAATATTTTCTCGTCGCGATTTTATTTGTTTTGTTCGATGTGGAGGTCATCTTCATGTACCCATGGGCGGTGAATTTCCAGGAATTGGGTATACCGGGTTTCGTTGAAATGATTCTGTTTGTTGCCCTTTTGCTAACGGGATTTTTTTATATCCTCAAGAAAAAAGCCCTGGAATGGTGAAAGTAACGGCTGGTGAGAATCGATTAAATTAAAGGAAAAAATGCAAGCAACAGATATAAAGAACACGGACATCAAACTGGTTGAAAAACCTGAAGGATATGAGGGGGCGGGATTTTTCGCAACCAGCCTTGACAAGGTGGTCGGGATGGCGCGTAAGAATTCGATCTGGCCATTGCCGTTCGCGACTTCGTGTTGCGGAATTGAATTCATGGCCACGATGGGCGCACATTACGACCTTGCCAGGTTCGGTTCGGAACGCCTGAGCTTTTCTCCCCGGCAGGCAGATCTCCTGATGGTCATGGGCACCATCGCCAAAAAAATGGGTCCGGTGCTCCGGCAGGTCTATGAGCAAATGGCGGAGCCGCGATGGGTGCTCAGTGTCGGCGCCTGTGCATGCAGTGGCGGCATATTCGACACCTACAGTGTATTGCAGGGAATTGACCGAATCATTCCCGTTGACGTGTATGTGCCGGGTTGCCCTCCGCGTCCTGAACAGATCATCGACGGAATCATGAAGATCCAGCAGCTGGTTCAAAATGAATCGCTGCGCAGAAGAGATTCTCCGGAATACAAGGCAATGCTGAATAAATACGGTATAGAATAAATGGACAGTACAGTACAGGAAAAGATCATTGGTATCATTCGCGATGAATTCGAAGGCGATATCCTTTCGGTACAAAGTCCATACAATTTCCTGACCTTCGACCTTCGTCAGGAGAAGATCATCGAAATCATCCGGCACCTGTACAATCATCCCGAAGCGAAATTTCAATATTTGACGACGCTTTGCGGTATTCATTATCCCGACCAAAAACAGATCGCCGTGATGTACCAGCTGCACAGCCTGGTGAAAAACTGGAGGATCCGGCTAAAGATCTATTTGCCGGAAGAGGACCCGGTAACTCCTACGTTGACATCGGTGTTCTCCGCCGCCAACTGGCTGGAGCGCGAAACGTATGATTTTTACGGCGTACGGTTCACAGGCCATCCCGATCTGAGAAGAATTTTGAATGTCGACGATATGATCATCTTTCCCATGCGGAAGGAGTATCCGCTGGAGGATCAAACCCGCGAGGACAAAGAGGATTTTATGTTTGGAAGATAAACCCATGGCGAAAACGGATATCATCAATACCACCAACGAAGCGGAGAAGCAGTACACAACGCTGAACCTGGGGCCCACACACCCGGCAACACATGGTATTTTTCAGAATGTCCTTACCATGGACGGCGAGATCATCATCAAAGCCGAACCCACGATCGGTTACATACACAGAGCATTTGAAAAACTGGCGGAACGTCGTCCGTTTTACCAGATCACCCCGATCACCGACCGCATGAACTATTGTTCCGCACCGATCAATAACATCGCGTGGCATATGACGGTTGAAAAACTGATCGGTGCAGATATCCCCAAACGGGTTCAATACCTGCGCGTGATCATTATGGAGCTCGCCCGCATTTCCGACCACCTCATCTGCAATACGGTTATTGCCGTCGACACGGGTGCACTGACGGGGTTTGTTTACCTATTTCAATTCCGTGAACTGATCTACGAGATATACGAAGAAATATGCGGCGCGCGCCTGACGACCAACATCGGACGGATCGGCGGATTTGAGCGCGACTTCAACGACAAGGCGTGGTCGAAGATCGACAGGTTTCTGAAGGAATTCCCGGCCGCGTTAAAGGAATTTGAAAATCTTGTCAAACGGAACAGGATCTTCATGGACCGCACGATCGGCGCGGGACCGATAACGGCGGACCGTGCATTGAACTATAGCTTCTCCGGTCCCAACCTGAGGGCTGCAGGTGTTGATTATGATGTCAGGGTCATGAATCCCTATTCCTCGTATGAGGATTTTGATTTCACGATACCCGTCGGATTAAATGGCGACACTTATGATCGCTTCATGGTACGACAGGAGGAAATGTGGCAAAGCATGAGCATCATCCGGCAGGCAATGGATAAATTGCCCGAGGGTCCTCATCATGCCAAGGTACCCGAATTTTATCTGCCCCCAAAAGAGGCGGTGTATAATAATATGGAGGCCCTGATCTATCATTTCAAGATCGTGATGGGTGAAACAGACGTTCCAAAGGGTGAAGTATACCATTGCGTCGAAGGGGGCAATGGCGAGCTGGGCTTTTTCCTGATCAGTGACGGAGGCCGCACGCCTTTCAGACTTCACATGAGAAGGCCATGTTTCATTTACTACCAGGCATACCCTGAAATGATCCAGGGAACCAATATCTCCGACGCGATCCTGACGATGAGCAGCATGAACGTGATCGCCGGCGAGTTGGACGCGTAGTTTAGTAGCGAGTGTAGGGACTAATATTATTTAGTCCTGAGTTAGTTTGGACCATGTTAGCAGGAAGGAACAAGAAGCAACAGGCAGGTGGCAAGCATAGTGGGTGTTGTAGTTCAGGCTTACGATAATTTTCGGTAACGAAACGATCAGGAGGCCGCCCTCGCCTGCCCGGCGGACCTTTAATGCAGGCGGGTTCTTGAAGGCTTGAAAGTTAAATTGAAAGATAAAGAGTGAGTAACCGGCTTTGTGTACGGTGTACAAATAAAAGGAAATGACCGAATCTGAATCGATTAAATTCTCCGATGCCGCCATGGCATTGGTGCAGAAGATTATCAGGCGATATCCTGAAGGCAGGCAGAAATCTGCTTTGCTTCCGATTTTACATGTGGCGCAGGCAGAGTTTGGCGGATGGTTGAGTCCGGCCACCATGGACTACGTTGCATCGATTCTCAACATCAAGCCTATCGAAGTTTATGAGGTCGCGTCTTTTTACACGATGTACAATATGCGGCCCGTTGGAAAGTGTGTACTTGAAGTTTGCCGGACAGGTCCATGCTGGTTGAGGGGCTCCGATGACATCATCGAATATCTTGAAAACAAGCTGGGAATCAGGGAAGGTGAAACCACCCCTGACGGAATGTTTACGCTTAAAGCGGTTGAGTGTCTCGCTTCTTGCGGCACGGCACCCATGATGCAGGTTGGCAATCATTACATTGAGAATCTCTCCGTCGAAAAAATGGAGGAGGTCCTGGATACACTGAAAAAAACACATGATGTTCCAAAGCCGGATTACGGTTCTCCGTACCCGGTCCAGGGAGCGAATAATGTTTAAAATAAAAATGGGAAGGAAGTTATTATTAAAGGACATCGACGTACCCGGAATACGGTCTTTTGAAGTATACCGGAAACAGGGTGGGTATGCTTCTGTGGAAAAAGCCCTGAAGACAATGACGCCCGAGCAGGTGGTGGAAGAAGTCAAAGGTTCCGGCCTGCGTGGACGCGGCGGGGCTGGCTTTCCCACGGGATTGAAATGGAGCTTTCTTGACCGGAGAACGGAAAAACCGCGTTACCTGGTTTGCAACGCTGACGAAAGTGAACCCGGGACTTTCAAAGACCGGTACCTGATGGAATTCATCCCCCACGCATTGATCGAAGGGATGATCGTTTCAAGCTATGCGCTCGGAGCCAAAACCTCCTATATCTACATGCGCGGTGAGTTCAGATGGATCTTTCCGATACTCGAAAAGGCAATTGAGGAGGCTCGTGACGCCGGATTCCTTGGAAAAAATATACTGGGCACGAATTACTCGCTTGAACTATATGTCCACTCCGGAGGCGGTGCTTACATCTGCGGAGAGGAAACGGCGCAGATAGAATCGCTCGAAGGCAAAAGAGGCAATCCCAGAAACAAACCGCCGTTCCCTGCTGTTGTGGGATTGTACGGTTGCCCAACCGTTGTAAATAACGTCGAGTCAATCGCCGCCGTTCCGTTCATCGTCAACATGGGCGGAGATGAATATGCCAAAATTGGCGCGGGAAAAAGCACGGGGACCAAACTGATCTCTGCTTCCGGGCACATCAACAAGCCGGGGGTTTACGAGATCGAACTCGGACTACCGGTTGAAGAATTCATTTATTCCGACGAATACTGCGGCGGCATCTGGAAAGGAAGAAAGCTCAAGGCGGTTGTCGCCGGCGGATCTTCAGTGCCAATCCTGCCTGCGCACCTGATACTGAAAACAGCGAAGGGTGAACCGAGGCTGATGAGTTATGAATCTCTTGCCGATGGCGGGTTCCAGACAGGAACGATGCTTGGCTCGGGAGGATTTGTTGTTTTTGACGAGACCGCCTGCATTGTCCGTAATACCTGGACCTATGCGCGTTTTTATCACCACGAATCGTGCGGCCAATGCAGTCCTTGCCGTGAAGGAACCGGATGGATGGAAAAAGTGCTTCACCGGATTGAACACGGACACGGAAAAATGAGCGACATCGATCTGCTGCTGGACGTGGCAAAGAAAATTGAAGGAAACACGATTTGTCCGCTTGGTGATGCCGCAGCGTGGCCGGTAGCCGCGGCAATCCGCCATTTCCGCGAAGAGTTTGAATATCACATCCGGTATCCCGAAAAGGTCAAGGACCGGAAACACTTCGAAAAAGAACCGTTTGTTTCCGAGAAGAATGCAGTAGCCGCATAAATGGCTGTTGGTCATTGGTCACGGCTGGCAACGACTAAAAACGAAGAATGGGAAATTGAAATAGAAACGAAAGTATTTAGATAAAGAAGAATGGCGAAAGTTACAATCGATGGAATAGAGATCGAAGTGCCGGATGGAACAACCATCCTCCATGCCGCGCGCAGGATCGGTGGCGAAGTTGTCCCCCCTGCGATGTGTTACTATTCCACTCTAAAAAATACAGGCGGAAAGTGCCGTGCATGTCTGGTAAAAGTTGCTGCAGGCTCTGCCAAAGATCCGCGGCCAATGCCGAAGCTGGTACCCTCCTGCATCACGATGGTTCAGGAAGGAATGGTGGTCGAGAATATCACCAACCCCGCTGTACTCGAGGCGCGTAAAGGTATCGTTGAATTCCTTTTGCTCAACCACCCGCTGGATTGTCCGATATGTGATCAGGCAGGCGAGTGCGACCTGCAGAACTTTGCTTATGATCACGGCGTGTCGAACACGCGCTATGAGGAAGATCGCCGGACCTTCGAACCACACGACATCGGCGATAAGATAAAACTGCATATGAACCGCTGCATATTGTGCTACCGTTGCACGTATGTCGCTGACCAGCTTACCGATCGACGTGAACATGGCGTGCTTAACCGCGGAGATCACGCGGAGATCAGCACTTATATTGAAAAAGCAATTGACAATGAGTTCTCCGGAAACATGATCGACGTTTGCCCGGTGGGTGCCCTGACCGATAAAACATTCCGCTTCAAACAACGGGTATGGTTCACCAAACCACTCGACGCCCATCGCGACTGTAAGAAATGCAGCGGCAAGGTCGTGTTGTGGACGAAGGGCGATGACGTCTTGCGTGTAACGGGCAGGAAAGATCAGTTTGGCGAAGTGAAGGAGTTTATTTGCAACGAATGCCGTTATGATCACAAAGATATGTCTCACTGGGTGGTTGAAGGTCCCCGTCACATTCATCGTGACTCGGTCATCTCGCAAAACCACTACGAGAAAATAGATCTGCTGAAGCTGAAAGCCGACGTTGAACGGCAATTGAAGTTCCAGCAGGGAAAAACATTAGATTCCGCCAATAACTCGCTTCCTGCATGACAACGCTGGCGACATTTAAGATGATTCTTGTGCTGGTGATCTTCGGGATCACCTTGCTTGCGGGAATGTATTCTACCTACCTGGAAAGAAAAGTTGCCGCCTTCCTGCAGGACCGGATCGGACCAGACCGCGCCGGCCCTTTTGGTCTGCTTCAGCCGCTGGCCGACGGCGTCAAGATGTTCATGAAGGAAGAGATCATCCCGAATGTTTCGAATAAGACTCTGTTCATCATTGGACCTTGTATCGCGATGATCACCGCCATCATGGCGGGAGTTGTGATACCCTGGGGTAATACGCTTGTGATCAACGGCCAGGAATATGTTCTTCAGATCGCAGATCCCACCATCGGAATCCTTTTCGTATTCGCCGTGGTTTCTATTGGGGTTTACGGAATCATGATCGGTGGGTGGGCATCGAACAACAAATTCTCTTTGCTCGGTGCGATCCGGGCTTCGGCGCAAATGATCAGCTATGAGCTTGCGATGGGATTATCCATCATCGCGCTGATTATGATCACCGGCACATTGCAGCTTCGCGAGATCAGCCTGATGCAGGGTGGCGGAGTTGGCGATGAATGGCATATGTGGAACGTTGTGTACCAGCCGCTGGGTTTCCTGATCTTCATCATTTGTGCGTTTGCAGAATGTAACCGGATGCCATTCGATCTGCCGGAAACTGAAACGGAGCTCGTTGGAGGGTACCACACGGAATACAGCAGCATGAAGCTCGGCTTCTACCTGTTTGCGGAATACATCAACATGTTTACCTCTTCCGCGGTGATGTCGACGTTGTATTTCGGCGGATTCAACTTTCCGTTTCAGAACGACCTGGGTTTGAGTCCAAACATGGTTACGATCCTGGGAACGGTATTCTTTTTTGCTAAAATTGGGTTCTTCATTTTCTTTTTCATGTGGATACGATGGACCCTTCCGCGCTTCCGCTACGATCAGTTGATGGATCTTGGTTGGAAAATCCTGATCCCGCTTGCAATCGCCAATGTGATGGTGACGGGACTTGTAATGTTGTTGATAGATTATTTATAAAGGAGATTTAATATGCAATCCTTAACGGGAAGATCCAAAGTTGTTGTAAAGAAGCAAATGACGCTGGCGGAAAGACTTTATCTTCCGGCGATTCTCGGCGGCATCATGATCACCCTCAGCCATCTGTTCAAAAGGAAGGCGACCATCCGGTATCCCGAAAAAAAGCGCGAGTTCAGTCCCATATGGCGTGGACAGCATGTGCTGAAGCGCGATGAAAAGGGTGCAGAAAGGTGTACAGCCTGTGGGTTGTGCGCGGTGGCGTGTCCTGCTGAAGCGATCACCATGACCGCAGGCGAGCGTCGGAAAGGCGAGGAAAACCTTTACCGCGAGGAGAAGTATGCCACCACATACGAGATCAACATGCTGCGCTGCATATTCTGCGGCTTGTGTGAAGAAGCGTGCCCGAAAGAAGCGATCTTCCTGACCGACAGATTGGTTACTACCGAATTCGGAAGGGGAGAATTTATTTATGGAAAAGACAAGCTCGTGGAACCGGTAGATGAAAGGATCGACGTAAGCAAAAGACAAACTCCCGCGGTGAGGGAATTTAAGCAGCATAAGGAATTAGGTCATAATAAATAGAATCCGGTCCTTGCGCCCGGACCAAAATAAATGGTGAAGAGTCGCATATTTGCGGCACAGAAAAGTTACTAAACGTCAGAAGCTGTGATTTTATACGCTTTTTACTTTCTCTCCTTCCTGGCGGTCATGAGCGCGCTCATGGTCGTCTTTTCCAGGAATCCAATTTACAGCGTCTTGTATCTTGTGATCACGTTTTTCTCCGTCGGGGGTCATTATCTTTTGCTAAGCGCTGACTTTCTTTTTGCCGTGCACATCATTGTCTATGCCGGGGCAATCATGGTCCTTTTTCTGTATGTGATCATGCTGCTGAACCTGAACGTCGATACCGAATCGCAAAAAAGCACGGCATTTAAATTCGCCGCAATCATTTCAGCGGGACTATTGATGATCGTGGTGCTCGGCGCGTTGAGGGGCAGCGACTCGGCGATGATCGATTTTAGCTCACATAACAATATCGGTGTGGTCAAGAATCTGGGAAAGATGTTGTTCAATGAATTCCTGCTTCCATTTGAGATTGTTTCCATACTCCTGCTTGCCGCGATGGTGGGTGCGGTGATGCTTGGTAAAACACACATGAAGCGCGCACAACAACCCCCGGAAAGTAAAAGTAACAAGGTTTCAGAACCATTGATGAAAGCCGAGGAAGTTAAAGAATTGACGCATGAATAATTCCATGACACAGGCCATTCAGGGCGTTCCGTTAAATTATTACATCTGGCTGAGCACCGTGCTCTTTGTCATTGGCGTTCTTGGGGTGCTTTACCGCAGGAACGCGATCATCATTTTTATGTGTATCGAGCTAATGCTCAACGCCGTGAACCTGCTGCTGGTTGCATTCTCCGCCTTCCACGGCGATGGTTCAGCGCAGATCTTTGTGTTTTTGATCATGGCGGTCGCCGCAGCGGAAGTAGCCGTGGGTCTCGCCATCCTGATCGTGATCTATCACAACTCGAGGACAACGGATGTCAACGTACTCAATAAATTGAAATGGTAATGGAAAACCTGATCCCACTTATACCGTTATCCCCCCTGCTCGGCTTCCTGCTGATCGGTTTATTGAACAGGCGTTTTAACAAAGATCTTGTCTCAGTCGTGGCTTGCGCCTCGGTGCTTACATCATTCGTTCTCTCGGTCATTTTGTTCCTCAACCTCAACGAGGAAAACACCGCTTTCACGTATACCGCGTTTGACTGGATCAGTGCAGGTAACTTCACTGTTTCGTTTTCTTTCCTGGTTGATCCGCTCAGCGTCCTGATGATGCTCGTGATCACTGGTGTAGGATTTCTGATACACGTCTATTCCACGGGCTACATGCACGAAGATGACGGTTTCAACCGGTTCTTCGCTTACCTCAACCTGTTCATTTTCTTCATGCTTTTGCTGGTGATGGGATCGAATTACCTGTTGATGTTTGTCGGATGGGAAGGTGTCGGACTTTGCTCTTACCTGTTGATTGGATTTTGGTTCCGGAATACAGAGTACAACAATGCCGCGAAGAAGGCTTTCGTCATGAACCGCATTGGCGACCTGGGATTGATCCTGGGCGTCATCCTGATCTTTATCAATTTTGGCAGCGTTGCTTACGCGGATGTTTTTCCGAAAGCGGCTGATTTTGGCGTGGGTTCAGAGGTCCTGACATGGATAACGATCCTTTTATTTGTTGGTGCAATCGGAAAAAGTGCGCAAATACCGCTTTACACCTGGCTGCCCGACGCCATGGCGGGCCCTACCCCGGTGTCAGCGCTGATCCATGCCGCCACGATGGTTACAGCGGGCATTTACATGATCGCCCGTAACAACGTGCTGTATTCACTGGCACCTTTTACCCTCGAAATCGTGACGATCGTTGGCCTTGCCACCGCCTTGTTTGCCGCAACCATTGCCATCGCGCAGAACGACATCAAAAAAGTGCTGGCGTATTCGACAGTCAGTCAACTGGGATTGATGTTTGTCGCACTTGGACTGGGAGCCTACGCCACCGGAATGTTTCACATGATGACACACGCGTTTTTCAAAGCGTTGTTATTCCTTGCCGCAGGTAGCGTGATCCACGGCATGGGTGGTGAGCAGGACATCCGCTCAATGGGAGGGCTCAGGAAATTTCTCCCCGTGACGTTCCTTACATTCCTGATCGGAACGCTTGCAATTTCCGGTATTCCACCCTTCGCCGGATTCTTTTCAAAAGATGAAATATTGGCAAATGCCTTTGCACGTAACAAGGTTGTTTGGGGGTTTTCTTTTCTTACGTCGCTGTTGACAGGATTTTATATGTTCCGGCTATACTTCCTGACATTTTCGGGAACATCGAGAGCGTCGTCTGAAACCGTTGCCCGCATTCACGAGTCACCGCGAAGCATGACCGTGCCGCTTGTCGTCCTGGCAATCCTGTCGGTCGTTGGTGGTTTTGTGGGCCTTCCCGAATCTCTTGGCGGAATCCATGCGCTAAATGAATTCCTTTCTCCGGTTTTCGCGAACGTGGAACCCGCGACGGTTCATCATCTGCCCCATGAAACAGAATTCATGCTGATCGGACTCGTGGTTGGACTGACCGCGGTGGTGATCCTCATCGCGTACCTGTTGTATGTCCGGTCGAAAAAATTACCTGCTGCGACCGAGTCGTCGATGAATTCATTGCAGCGTTTTGTATACAACAAGTATTATGTGGACGAATTGTATAACTATACTTTTACCAGACCATTGAATGGCATTTCAAAAGCGATTGATGCAGTGGTCGAAAGGTTATTCATTGACGGCATTGTCAACGGTACAGGGCGAATCGTTACGTGGGGAAGCAAGACAATCCGACTGGTTCAAACGGGCAATACAGGGGTTTATATATTTGCGATGGTGATCAGCGTAATTGTGATTCTGATTCTGAAAACTTGGATTTAAAAGATCTTTATTGAAATAAAATGTTAACGGCGGTATTGATATTCTGGCCTTTCGTTGCGGCGCTGGTGATGCTTGCGCTGACATCGTCACAGGCCAAGGTCTGGGCACTTGCGGCTTCTGTGATCGAGCTTGTGATTTCCTTGATTGCAACGATCATTTTTGAACCCACGGCTGAGCCGCAATTTGTAATGAACTTCCCGTGGATTTCCAGTCTTGGAATTGACTTTAACGTGGCGATCGATGGCATCAGCCTGCTGCTTGTTCTGCTTACCACTGTGCTGACGCCTTTCATTGTGCTGTCTACTTTCAAACACGCGTATGAACGGGCAAACTCGTTTTACGCGCTTATCCTGGTCATGGAGATGGCACTCATTGGAGTTTTCACGGCAATGGATGGATTCCTATTTTACATTTTCTGGGAGATGGCGTTGATACCGATCTATTTCATTTGTCTGCGCTGGGGAGGAATTAACAGGGGAGCCGTGACGCTGAAGTTCTTTATCTATACCCTTGCCGGCAGCCTTGTGATGCTTATTGGTTTCATTTACCTCTACTACAAGACTCCGGCGCCGCACAGTTTTGATATTCGCGCCCTTTATGCCGCCGGCCAGGCCTTGCCTGTTTTAGAACAAGGTTTGATCTTCTGGGCAATGTTCCTTGCTTTCGGGGTCAAGATGCCGGTCTTCCCGCTGCACACATGGCAACCTGATACATACCACACAGCCCCCACGCCCGGCACGATGCTTCTTTCAGGGATCATGTTGAAAATGGGAATTTACGGCGTGATCCGGTGGCTCATCCCCCTGGTACCCGCGGGCGTTGCGCGATGGGGTGAAACTGCGCTTATCCTCTCCGTTATCGGCATTGTTTACGCGTCGTGTCTTGCAATTATCCAGAGAGACCTTAAACGCCTGATCGCCTATTCGTCGATTGCGCACGTTGGCCTGATCGCGGCCGGGATCTTTACCATGAACAAGATGGGACTTCAGGGTGCGATGATCCAGATGATCAGCCATGGAATCATTATCGTCGGTTTGTTTTACATTATCGATATCATTATTCAGAGAACCTCCACACAGGAGATCTCGAGTCTTGGAGGAATCCGGACCCCGGCGCCACTTTTTGCGACGGTGTTTGTCATTATCATGCTCGGCAGTGTGGCCTTGCCGCTGACCAGTGGTTTCGTCGGTGAGTTCCTGCTGATCAGTTCGGTATTTCAGTATGACATTGCCCTGGGTTCCATGGCAGGGCTGACCATGATCCTGGGCGCAGTTTATATGTTACGCAGTTTTCAGAACACCACACTTGGCGAAACCAACGTGGTGACGAAAGGATTTGTGGATATCGATATGACAGAAAAAGTCGTTTTGTATCCGCTTGTTGCCATGGTCATTTTCATCGGTGTCTATCCGGCCCCGCTGTTAAAGATCTCGGAGGCGGCTGTCGATAATTTATACAACATTATTACCAACTACCAGGCATTGAGAGGCCAGTAGAGGCACATTATTTAAATAAGAAAATGAACGCTGTTTATGTTCTTTCCGGGTTAGGGATCTTTTCTCTGCTGGCTGAAATTTTCAATTTCCGCAAGATACTTTTCCCCGTTGTGATCCTGGGGCTGATCGCCTCCGGCGCGCTGGTCTTGATGGAATGGAATTCAGCGACCTCCTATTACAGCAACATGCTGCTCTTTGACAACTACGCCGTTGGATACAGCGCAGCCATCTCTTTTATCGCCCTTTTATGGTTCCTGATGTCGCGGGATTATTTCCATAACAACACACATGTCACCGATCACTTTGCCCTGGTGCTTTTTGCGCTTGTCGGCGCCGTTTTCATGGTTTCCTACAGCAACCTTGCAATGTTGTTCCTTGGCATCGAGATCCTTTCAATTTCATTGTATGTGCTTGCAGGAAGCAAGATGAACGATGTTTTTTCTAACGAGGCCTCGTTCAAATACTTTTTGATGGGATCATTCGCCACCGGTTTTTTACTTTTCGGCATTACCCTGGTATATGGCGTGACTGGCACATTCGACCTGGCGAAAATAGCGGAAGCGCTGTTACCGCCTGATCCCGCAACCAAAGCGTTGCTGTATGCGGGCGTGCTGCTGATGCTGGTGGGACTCGCCTTCAAAGTCTCGGCCGTTCCGTTTCACTTTTGGGCACCCGACACCTACGAAGGAGCCCCTACCGTCGTCACCGCGTTCATGTCGACCATAGTAAAAATCGCCGCCTTTGCAGCGTTCTTCAGGTTGTTTTCATACTCTTTTAAACCAGTGGCGCCGCAGTGGGTTGACGTTTTGCAAGTGATCACGATCCTTACCCTGATTGTCAGCAATATTACGGCGGTGTACCAGCATTCGGTAAAAAGGATCCTTGCCTATTCAAGTATCGCACATGCAGGCTATATCCTGATCACATTGGTCGCGTTGAATGACGCGTCCGCCGGCGCAATGTTTTACTATGTCGTTTCTTACGCCATAGGATCAATTGCCGCGTTCACGGTCTTGCACAACGTGGCTATGGAAAACGAAAATGCGATCGTAGATTCCTTCAACGGCCTTGCGAAAAAAAATCCTTTCCTTGCCTTTGGCATGACGGTGTCGCTGCTTTCACTTGCAGGGATTCCTCCGCTCGCGGGATTTTTTGCAAAGTATTACATCTTCACCGTTGCATTCCAGAGTGGATATATCGCCCTGGTGCTCCTGGCGATTGTCACCTCGCTCATCGGCATCTATTACTACTTCAGAATCATCATTGCCATGTACCTGAAATCTTCGGAGAAGGTCGATGGAGTGTATGTCCCGGTAATTAATAAGGTGGTGTTGGTGATCTGCCTGATTGTCACAATTACACTCGGCGTCTTCCCCGATCTTTTGATCAACCTGATGTAGGGCTCCTTAGACTTAAACCTTAACGGCATTCATAAACTCCTGCAGCTTCCTGTTCGCAGAGCCCCGGACTTTATCCCTGACAAAGGGTGTCCATCCGAGAAGAAGGCCTTTTCAAACCCAGCGCCATGCCCGCCCAGCGCCAGAAACTGAAACGGTCAGTGTGGCGATGGATCTTTGACTCGCGGAATTCGAACGATGCGTGAATGATGTTGTGAACCTTTCTCCCGGTCAACGAAAATGTATAATACGCTTCCCACCGGCAACTTCCTTTCTGATCGTCGGCTTTTACGTCGTGGAATGTGATCTTCAGATCGTGGCCGCTTCTGATAAGCATCTCCCACATGGCCCTGACCTGCATGGCGTTTAGGTTGCGAAAGACTGGATCGGAAAACGTGGCGTCCTCATGATACAAAGTCTGAAGCCGGACGTAATCCTTGTTACTAAAAGCCTCATAAAAATCGACGATAATTTTTTTGTTTGGATGAGCCATTACGAAAGTTATCGTTTTTACGGGAAACGCTAATAAGCCACTTTATATTTTAACGAGACCAGTCCGGTATTATACTGTTTGCTTTCGATTAGCTCAAGCTTAACGCGGTGATTCAGATCGTTGAACAAAGGTTTGCCTTTTCCGAGTACGATCGGATGTAACGCAAGCCACAGCTCATCGACAAGGTTTCCATTCATAAAAGAAGAGGTTAAGCTGGCACCGCCAAAAAGCCAGATGTTTCTCCCCTCCTGTGCTTTCATTTCTTTAACCATTTGGAGATCGGAAATCAACTCATAGCCTGCCGGAGCGCTTGTGAGCGTAGTCGAAAAAATATAATTTTTTTTTCCTCCAAACGGATCGGGTCCAGGGCCGGCTTCGATGCTGCTCATCATTTCAAAGCTCTTTCTACCGTAAAAAATTGCGTCAATGTTTTTCAAAAAATCACCCATTCCGTAATCCTGATCCGTAAAACACCAGTCGTATTCACCATTGGGTCCCTCAATCAATCCATCAAGGCTGACCGCAACTCCCAGAATAATTTTGCGCATATATTTAGCATGTTGGTTTCAAGAAAGTGTTGGCCATTGGCTTTTGGCCATTGGCAGAACAAGTCTCCAAAAATCAATAGTCACCAATCGAGCCATACCTGGCGACACGGACACGTTCATGCAAATGAGAGAATCAACTGATCACCATCTCCGGCTGTCTGAAGAACTGAAACCATGATGACAATTCCTCAAATTCATACAAATTAAAGTGTTCAAATATCTTATCGGCAAAATCAACAATAGCAGTACCGTTCGCTGTGATGAAGTTCCCATCCTTCACTGCATGGGCCTTGACATAATTCGCATCGCCCTTGTAATCAGGCGCGACATTTTTCAAATAAAGTTCGCGATGGTTGCTCGTATGTTTGATCTCATCCAGATATCCGTGTTGCGCGAGGAATCCGGTAGCGCCGCAGATTGCCGCCACCATCCGGTTCTGATCAAGCACTGAGTTCAAAAGAGGTGTGATCTCGGTGTTTCCTCCTTCATCCCAAAGATCGCCGCCGGGAAGCAGCAACAGATCAACATCATTTGGCATCACGTTCTCGAGGTGAACATCCGGTGTCACATGAATATTACCCATCGAGCGGACCGGCTGTCCGTCCTTACTGAACGTTTTGACTGAAAAATCGGTAAACTTCTGCAAGCCGGCAATTGCCAACGACGGTTCCCAGTCGGAATAACCGTTAAAAACAAACATGTAACAGATCCTTTTTTTCATGGTTGATAATTTTAGATTCATCAGAGCCGCCAAATAATTATGCCTTCGTTAACCAATTCCGATTTGAATTTCCGTGCAGTTCGCTTCGGGGTTCTGAAAGTCGACATTCACATAAATTTCACGGTTGACGGCGGTTGGCTGCAGCTTGTGAGCAGCAATGAACTTCATCAGGTGTGTGTAACTTTCCGGTATACTTTCCCATCGCCCTTCGTGCAAACATGTTACGGCGCGAAAATTTTCCGTGCGCTTAAAATGGAATTTTCCGTCATACTCCTTCATCACCGATGCCACGGGAAGTGAGATCTCCAGGGTAAAATTTTGGTTTACGTCACCGGTAAACCCGAAATAATGCCAATGAATCGGGCCGGCAATGAAGATGGAATTTTTTATCGCTTCCTCGAAAAGCATTTGACCCGTATGCAAATGTTTCGAAAGCTCATTTATATTTGTTTCCACCCTGTGAAAAAGAAAATTCACAGGTGGCAATTCCCGGATCTGCATATTTTTTCTTTTTTATGCTAATGAAGGGTAAGGCAATGACAGCCCTATGTCAGCAGAAAAAAATAATTTGGATCTTTTTGCGCGTTGAATGCTTTACCGGGTCAGGACCCCGGATTTGTAGTGAGCCGCAATTTCATCGACGAGTTCTTCCATGGTCGCTCGCAGCTTATCGGGGTTTTCAATGTCAACGGAGTTGCCGTACATCAGCAGCCAGCGGCAGAACGATTTCAGGCTGCTGACCAGGAAGGTCATTTTGAAACGATCGCCATCTTCTTCTTCCGAGACAAACCCGTAGTAATAACGCGCATGCTTCACGTACCGCGCAACGGATTTCTCGAAGGAGACAGTTACTTTTTCCATGTCCTGATGAGCCTGCATGAGACTTTGAAAATATTCCTGCAATGACATCAGATTTCTCGCGTCGAATTTTTCTCCGGTTGGCTTTAATTTCTGGATCATATCCACACGAAAATCACGATACCCGTTTCGAAGCCTGCACCACGCGATAACATGCCATCGGCCCGAGTAGTGAACGATTCCGATGGGTTCGATCACCCGGTTGGTTTTCTCCTGTGTTTTTGTAGACTCATAGTCCATCCAAAGCACCTCGCGCTGCGAAATCGCCTTTTGGATATCGGCCATGTATTCATTGGGAGATTCAAGGGTCTGATCGGGAAAACGGAATACCTGGATCGACGACTGCAAATTCTCCAGGTGATCTTTTTCTGACGCGTTTAATACCGATTTTATTTTCAGCAATGCAGACTCATAACCTTTACGGATGGAGTCGTCCGTCATCTTCTCAACCAGTTTCCCTGCAGTGAGCATCGCACTGGCTTCCTGCTGACTGAACATCACCGGTGGAAGATGATAACCGTCCACAATAAAATATCCTTTTCCGGCTTCTGAACCGATGGGTACCCCTGCTTCCATCAAGGCCTTCACATCGCGGTAAACGGTCCGCAGACTAATCTCGAAACGGTCGGCAATCTCCTCGGCCTTCACTACACGTTTTGTTTGCAGTTGAATGAGAATTGCGGTAAGTCGGTCAATCCGGTTCATAGATTAAAAATAAAAACAAGTTTTTACTTTATCATTCATCCGGAGTCGTTAATGGTGATTAAAACTAAAAAAGAGGCTGTCTCAAAAGTCTGATATTGAAAAATGTAGCCAAATTTTTATTCTTTCTTTGCGAAACTTAGCGTCTCCGCGGCTTTGCGGTAAATCATCCAGTCCGCTAGTCTGGAGTGATTTTATTCTGAGACCCGGATTTTTACCGCCAAAACGCAAAGACACAAGGGACCGCTAAGAGAGAAGCAAGTGAACTTTCCATTTTCAAGAATCAGATCACTACTTTTGAGACAGCCTCTTTGGTGAATTTTAAATTTTTTTATCTTACCAGAAAACAATGTACAACGCGGCGAGAATGCCGAGAAGCAACAAAGCGGCGATCCCGAATGAGCGTGAAGTGCGGAACATGTCCGGATGAACTTCAATATGCTCTTCGCCTTCCTTTCTCGGTTTTATCAGTGAAATAAGCACCATCAGCGCAACAAGTAGGATGAAGACATAGCCCATACGATGCAGGAATGGTATCTGCGGAGCCCATTCGTTGAAACCAATTCCCAACGGAAGCGTTGCAAGCGCTGCAACGAGTGCGGCCAAACCGCTCGTACGCCGCCAGAACATTCCAAGGAGGAAGATTGCGACAACGCCTGGCGAGATCAGACCGGTAAAATCCTGAATGAACTGGAACGCCTGATCAAAGCGGCTCAGCTGAGGTGCCATCACGATCGCAATTACCATCGCAGCAACGATCGCTATCTTGCCGGTATTGACCATGTTCGTTTCCGAAGCACCAGGGTTGAAGAATTTTTTATAGAGATCGAGTGTAAAGATTGTCGAAATGCTGTTCGCCTTGCCCGCGAGAGAAGCCACGATAGCCGCCGTCAGCGCCGCAAAAGAAAGGCCCTTCAAACCTGCCGGAAGCAGGTTAAGCAATACGGGGTACGCCTTGTCGGATTTCAACACCTCCTTGATCGATCCATCGGCGAGCATTACCGGCTCCATCATTTCCGTTTGAAAGTATCCATTTTTATAAAGCACGTATGCTGCGATACCGGGAAGAACGACGATCACCGGCATCAGCAATTTCAGGAATGCAGCAAACAGAATTCCCGATCGTGCCGTTTTGAGGTCAGCGCCGAGCGCGCGTTGCGTAATATACTGATTGCATCCCCAGTAGTTCAGGTTGGCAATCCACATCGCGCCGATAAGCACTGCAAGTCCTGGGAGTTTCTGATACGCATCCTCCGTTCCTCCTTTCCCGTCGGGGATCATCATTTGTTCCTGGTAGAGGATCATGTGAAAATGGTCTGATGCATTGTCTTTGACATATCCCAACGCTTCCATGATCCCTCCGCCACCCAGCAGCTCCTTGCTAACCAGGTCGAGAGCCAGATACGTCGTGGCAAGTCCCCCCAGGGTCAGCACAACCACCTGGATCACATCGGTATAACCAATCACCTTCATTCCACCGAGCGTAATGATCACGGCAAAGACCGCAAGGCCGATCACACAAGTAGTGAAGCCGAGACCACTGATTGTGTCGACGGCGAGCGCCCCGAGGTACAGGATAGAAGTCAGGTTGACGAAAATGTAAACCAACAGCCAGAACACCGCCATGATCGTTGCGACCGTGGGATTATACCGCTGTGCGAGAAACTGCGGCATCGTGTAGATCTTGTTTTTCAGGTAGATCGGAAGGAAAAAGACGGCAACAATCACGAGGGTAGCCGCAGCCATCCACTCATAAGAAGCGATCGCAAGACCCATCGCGAAGCCGGAGCCCGACATTCCAATAAACTGTTCCGCCGAAATATTCGATGCGATCAGCGAAGCTCCGATCGCCCACCATGTGAGGGAGCCTTCGGCAAGAAAAAAATCTTTTGAGTCAACCTGGGCTCTCTTTTTCCTGGTGTAAATCCAGTATCCGTAAAAAGAGACGATGAAAAAATAAACGAGAAAGACGACGTAGTCCGAGGCTTGTAGTTTTTGCATAGGTTAGGTTCGGTTTGGTGCTGAATCAAGCTTCCGTTTAGGTTTTATGAGCGATTTCAGAGCGATGAATGATCCAGTTCAACCTTTAAAAATGAAGCTTTTTTTGAAAGTTGCAAAATTTTCTTTTGCCGGCCTTCACGCTGCCAGTCTTAAACACTGCCTCCGCCCACTGAGTCATCCCCCCTCGCGCAGCGGCGCCAGCAATCCGGCACTCCCCGGAGACATCGTTGGACTCAAAACCTTCAAAGTCACAAGGCATATCTTTTTACGTCATAAGTCTAAACGATTTGCGAAGTATGGCCAATGATACCCTTCAGATCCAGGAACAACAACAGAAGTGGTTTGAGCGGTTTCTGAGATTCGGGCTTGTCTCAAAAGGCGTCGTTTATTGCCTCGTGGGAGTTTTGGCGTTCATGGCCGCATATGACATTCAAAAACAGGAGGCGAGTAAAACAAGCGCGATTGGACTGATCCATGACCAGCCATTTGGAAAATTCCTGATGGCGATCATCGCGACGGGTCTTTTTGGATACGTGACCTTGCGTTTCGTTCAGGCATTCCGGGATATCGACAATAAAGGCGCTGGTGCAAAAGGGCTCATGACACGCTTCGGATACGGTTTCAGTGGCTTGTTGTACCTCGCACTGGCCGTCTACGCCGTTAGGTTGCTCTTTGCCGGAACTAACACCGATAGCGAGTCCGAAAAATTCACCATCACGAAAATCCTAACCTATGAAACGGGTCCATGGTTCATTGGCACGACGGGTCTTATCATTATTGGAAATGGCATATACCAGATCTACCGCGCCGTCTCCGGCACTTTTATGAAAAAGATCACCGTCATGCGCGCTGACCTTGAAAACGTTTTTAAGAAGGCGGGCATCGTTGGATACATTTCCCGGGGTATAGTTCTTGTGATCATCGGTTACCTCCTTCTTCACGCCGCACTCACTTCTGATCCCGCCAATGTGCGTGGCAGCTCCAAAGAAGCGTTTAACTTTATTGAACATACATTCGGCGGATTGCTGATGAGCCTCATCGCAGTCGGACTGATCGGTTATGGGTTGTTCAATTTTGTCAAAGCAAAGTTCCAGCGAATTCAGTTTTAGTCGCACCTCAGCGATTTGTGGAATGCTGAATTACTATAATTTCAGTTTCGGATTATTCATGTACTTCACGCCAAGCATGACAAACAGCATTTGCCCCGGCTTTACTTTTTCATTTTTGTAAACAAAATATATATCGCGAACTCCCGAAACCGGTTTGACCGACGCTTTTACCACAAGCGGTGCAGGTTGCTGATCCGCCGCGCCTTTCGTGGGAATGATTTCGGATGATGTTCCCATCAGCTCACCAGTCGGAGAGTCGAGACGAACCTCCACCTTCCCACCGGTCATACCATACTGCGCGGGCGCGCTCACCGTGAATACGATCTGATCGATGCCAGTGAGATCGACCTGGTTAAATCCAATGTATGCATTGTTTTGCTGTCCGATCATCAGGGTGACGGGCATTTCAGGCTGCTTGAATTTCATTACACCTTCCGATTTGTCAGCTTTACCCGCCTGAACCGAAGGGCTTTTTAAGATCATGGTTTTCTCCGACCGAACTTCCGGGACGCCATTGGCACCTTTGTCTGTGTACGATGCCCTTAACAAGAGCACGCCGGTCTCGCTGGTCCCTTGCGGGATCTTCTGGGTGTAAGAGCCCGCCGGTGGCAATATCGGGGTGAGGGGAACTTCATTGATGTTCAGAATGTATTTTACGATTTCGGTGGCATCGGCCATTGAGATCTGCGGATGCGCAGCCATATTGACATCTCCCCACACACCTCCTCCACCACTGATGATTTTTTTTGCCAGATAATCAGCGGCCTTCGGATCATTTTTGTATCGCGTTGCAACATCGCGATAAGCCGGCCCGATGGATTTCTTATCCACGAAATGACACGCTTTGCAATCGCTGCCTTCCATCAATTTTTTGCCCGCGATGTATTTTGTGGCGACATCTGCGGAAGCGTGTCCCTGTGCGATTTCTGTCTGATCGTATCCTTGCGGAAGGTAGTCAATGGTGACCGAGACTTCTTCTGGCAAAATACCGTTGCCAAGAGAGCCTTCTTCTTTGTCCTCTACCCTCACTTCATAGTCAAATGGCTGACCAGGAAAAAAGAAAGTTTTGTTGCCACGGGTGATATCAAAAGAAAGCGCAGGTGGTTCATTGCCAGCCAGGATCTGAACCTGTTCGATCGAACGTTCGTTTTTCGAATCTGTGACGATCAGCTCGGCTTTATAGATCCCGGGTTTGTCGAAGGTGTAGGACGCATCGGCGCTTTTTATTGCGGTAATTTCTTGTCCGTCAGCCGACGATATTTCCCATTCATATTGAAGGTCGTCTCTGTCGAAATCCTTTGTCCCTTTCGAAGAAAATGCGACGGTGAGCGGAGTGGCTCCTTTGGTTTTGTCGGCCGCCATCCTGATCAAAGGCTTGCGATTGCCTCCATTGTATTCAATGCGGACAAGACGTGCATCGTCATTGCCCTGGAACCATCCGGTCCCATATTCCAAAAGATAAAGATCGCCGTCAGGTCCGAACTCCATATCCATCGGGTTGCTGAATTTATAGCTGGGCATAAAACGTTCCATCGAAACGTAATCACCATCCTGGTTCATCGTAACGGCGATGATCCAACCGCGCATCCATTCGTAGATAAATAATTTCCGGTCGTAATATGCGGGGAAAGCTTTTTCAGATCCTTTAAAATCATCACGGTAGTAAACCGGCCCCGCCATCGCCGTTCTTCCTCCCGTGCCAAGCAACGGAAACTCTTTTGACAGATCGTAAGGGTACCAGATAAATGCCTTTTGTGCTGAGGGAAGCTCGCTTAGGCCCGTGTTGTTTGGAGATTGATTCAGGGGCTTTGCGACGTTAAAGGAATCGGACACAACGCCGGTTTTAAAATCACGGTCGCGGTACGCGTAATTGTTGCCGACAAAGTACGGCCATCCGAAGAACCCGGGCTTGCGCGCCTGGTTGATCTCGTCATAAGCCCTGGGGCCGCGGTTGACAGAATCAACACCGGCATCAGGTCCCACATCGCCCCAGTACAGGTAGCCCGTGCGTTTATCGACTGATATCCGGTAGGGATTACGCGTACCCATGACATAAATCTCCGGACGGGTTTTTTCCGTTCCTTTCGGGAAAAGATTGCCCTCCGGGATCGTGTACGTTCCATCGGCCTCCGGGTGGATCCGGAGGATCTTGCCACGCAGGTCGTTGGTATTTGATGATCCTTTCTGAGCGTCCCACGGGATCCGCCCGGTGCGTTCATCGATTGGCGCGTAGGCCGTATTTCTGGGGCTGGTATTATCACCCGTCGATAAATACAAATTTCCATTGGCGTCAAATGCAATGGACCCTCCTGTGTGACAGCATTGTTCGCGTTGCACGGCAACTTCAAGCAAGACTGTCTTTGTGGATTCGATCAGTGAGTCTCCCTTAAATTCGTAACGCGTGAGGATATTGACGGGCTTGTCGACTGCTGAGTAATAAAGGTAAATCCAGCTGTTCCGGCTAAAGCCCGGATCCAGCGCCAGGCCGAGTAATCCGTCCTCGGCTTCTGACTGGTTGCCATCCTGAAATTTGTACTTTGTACTGACCGGAATTTTGGCGATCAACGCAGTTTTGCCCGCTACTGGGTCGTAGAGTTTCAGATTACCCTTTCTTTCAACAAAAAGAACGCGGTTATCCGGCAGAACGGCAAGCTCCACGGGCTCGTCGAGCTTTTCGTCCAGGACCACTTTGTTGAACCTGTTTTCTTCGGGAACTCTGGGGGTTTTCACAAGCTCATAGTTCAGGGACACTGGCTCTTCGCCTCCCAGAACATAGTTCAGTCCGCCGGTAATATGATCCAGCACGAGCGGCTCCGAGAAGCTCTCATTGGTGTGGCCCATTGCCGTATAAAATGCCCTGCCGCCGTCATATTCATGATACCACGACATGGGGTGGTCGTTATTGTTCGTTCCGCCCTCATAGGTTTTTTCGTCGATCTTGACGAGGACTTTGATATCGGGACTGATCTGTTTGAAATTGTAAAATTCGTCCGACCGTTCAAATCGCTCCGGCAGTGAATCCGTGGATGGATGCGTTTTATCGACGACAAAGAATTCTGCTTTTCTAACGTTGGGATCGTTCGGATGGCTGTCGAAATAGGCGCCAACGAGCTTGCCATACCAGGGCCACGCGTACTCGGTGTCAGTGGCCGAGTGAATGCCGAGAAAGCCGCCTCCGGCCTGGATAAAACGTTCGAAATCATTTTGCTGTTCCTGGTTAAAGACATCGCCGGTTGTATTCAGAAAAACGACGGCATTGTATCGCCGGAGATTTTCTTCGTAAAAGTTCGCTGCATTCTCGGTGGTGTCGACCAGAAAATTGTGCCTGGCCCCGAGGTCTTTCAATGCCCGGATACCGGCAGCTATGGACTCGTGGCGGAATCCAGCTGTTTTGCTGAAAACAAGAATACGGGTTTCGCGCCTCTTGTTATCAGCGCACGAGAAGGCAAAAAGAAAAAAAAGAATTGCCAGGCAGAGTCGTTGAAATTTTTGTCCGGTCATAGCCACTGGTTGATTTGTTCGTGTAAGGGGTCACAATATAAAATTATTTTCGGATTCATTATGTATAAAATACACAAAGGAAAGAAATCGCCGTACCGAAGATAAATTTACAACAAACGGATGGTTATAAATGGATATAAATAGAAAATGCCGGAGGCGGTCCGGCATGATCATTTAACACTATACTAAAAATCTTAGCCAAGGCGGTCAAGCACGTCCATCACTTCGCGAACGGCTTTGCGGCTGGAATCCATCAATGATTTTTCTTCCGCGTTCAGGTCGAGCTCAAGGATACGCTCGACGCCATTTTTTCCAAGGACCACAGGAACACCAAGGTAACAATCCTTTATACCATATTCTCCTTCGAGCTTCACACATACCGGGAATATCCGGCGCTGGTCGCGAACAATTGCTTCCACCATTTGCGCGGCTGCAGATCCGGGCGCATACCAGGCGGAGGTTCCCATAAGTTTTACCAGCTCGCCACCGCCGACCTTCGTCCGCTCAAGGATCGCATTCAGTTTATCCTTATCGATCATTTCAGTGACGGGAATGCCCGAGACGGTGGTATAGCGCGGAAGTGGCACCATGGTATCTCCGTGGCCACCGAGCAACATCGCCTGAATATCCTTCGGAGAGATGTTCAACGCTTCGGCCAGGAATGCCCTGTAGCGCGCAGTGTCGAGTATACCCGCCATGCCCATAACCCTTGTCCTGGGCAGTTTTGAAGTAATGTGTGCCTGGTAAGTCATCACATCCAGGGGGTTCGAAACAACGATGATAATGGTGTCGGGTGAATGGCGTATGATGTTTTCAGTTACCGACTTCACGATACCGGCATTGGTACCGATAAGGTCGTCGCGGCTCATTCCAGGTTTTCTGGGAAGACCTGACGTAATAACCACCACATCGGATTTTGCCGTCCTGGAGTAGTCATTGGTAACACCGTGAGTGCGGCTGTCATACAGATCAACCGGAGCCTTTTGCCATATGTCCAGCGATTTGCCTTCCGCAAGACCCTCTTTGATATCGACCAGGACAATTTCATTGGCGATCTCGCGATATGCCAACACATCAGCACATGTTGCACCAACGTTACCAGCACCAACTACGGTTACTTTCATATTTCTATAGATTTAGGGTTGTAATTCAAAAAAATGATCAACGCCGGTTGCAATGAATCGGAAAAAACGAACAACGGGCTTGGATTGATTACTCATGGGACCTCGAGGAACGGTCGGTTAAAAACCGGGCGTGAATTTATCAATAACCGTTGATTTTGGAAAGAATTTCAAAAATAAGATCAATTCATTTCGATAATAAGCACCTTGCGCGTCTCGCCAGTCACTTTGTAATGGTCGTGAATGCGCAACCCGACGACCCAAACGATGTCATTTTCCGACTGAAGGACGGTGATTTTTTGTTTGTCGGGAAGGGCTACCTTTAAATCGATCAGTATATCACTTATTTTCTTGTGATTTTTCATGCCCAGCGGAACGATCGTATCGCCACCTTTCCAGGGACGCCACACCAGTGGAAATTTTATTTTGTCAGCGTCAAGCTGCGCGATATGAGGATCTTTTCGAAGCGAGAACTTCTCTACCGGGTGTTCGAGAAACAACAATTTCCGGCTTCCGTTGGATGCGAATATTTCATCCTTCCCGATCCGCACCTCTTCAAAATGGTCATCACTGCCTTTTTGGATGATCAGCAAACCACGGTCTACGGTCAGCGTATGCTCATTGGCGATAAATTGTTTGCCGGACTGATGATCCTTCAACATCAATTTGCACTGGTCATAATTGAATCCATATACCTTGATCATTTCCCAGAGAATGACAGCACCGTTTTGCAGGACAAGCAGTTTTTCACGATCAATAATAAGTCTGTCATCCTGCTGTGACACAAGTTCGGTCCGTATCTCGTGGATCGCTTTTTTTGCAAGCGCAATACCCGCCGCGATCCTTTCTGCATTCATGGCAAACGTCTCTTCCAAAGCGGGATTCAGTTCTTTCAGACGTGGTATCACCATGTGCCTCACAAAATTGCGGTTATAATCATCTGTGGAATTGCTGGAATCCTCCCGCCATGACAGATCCTTTTTTAAGGCATACTCCCTCACGGCTGCATGCGTGGCGAATAACATGGGCCGGATAAGTCTTTCTTTTTTAACAGGAATGCCAGCAAGTCCATCCATTCCGGTACCCCGCACCATGTTCAGGAGAAACGTTTCAATATTGTCATTGATGTGGTGTGCAGTGGCGATAAAATCATAGTTGTTTCGTTCACGGACTTCGGAAAAAAATCCGTAGCGCAACTCGCGGGCCATGATCTGAATGGATTTACCCGCTTGTTCGGCCAACAAAGCCGTCTGGAATTTTTGGCTGAAAAATGGAATCCGGTGCTGAACACATACTTTTTCCACCATCGCTTCGTCGCCATCCGACTCTGCACCCCTTAGCTGGAAATTACAATGCGCGACACCGACCTTAAAACCGGCGGTCAAAAAAAGGTGAAGCATAACCATTGAATCGACTCCTCCGCTGACAGCGAGAAGAATTTTATCGCTAGTTTTGCAAAGCCGATGACGGTGGATATGGTTTAAAAATTGCTCTACCACGTCGAAATTTACGATTTAAATGCTTGTTACCCGATATTCCCGCCTCGCTGTTGCAACGGTTCTGACACTGGTATTGGCTTTATGCCTCTCAGTTGCCTCCGGTCAAAATAAGGTGAAGCTAAAACAGGCAAAGAATCTAAAATCCGGGCGATTACCCGATGGCGAACGCTTCCAGCGTCTGGTCGGTGAAGTTATTTTCACCCAGGGAAAAACAACGATTTACAGCGATTCCGCACACCTCTACAAGAAAAAAAATTCTCTGACAGCTTTTGGAAAAGTTCGCATCGCGGAGGGCGACTCCGTAAATATCACGGGAAAAAAACTGGAGTATGACGGCGACAAAAGGCTCGCGAAGTTCAGAGGCAATGTGGTTTTCAACAATGGCGACATGACATTGTATACCGACAACCTTGATTATTCCCGTCCAGCCAACATCGCTTATTATTTCAACGGCGGGAAACTGGTTGACAGCGCAAACGTACTTACGAGCTGGACTGGAAACCTTAATATTGCCACCGACCTTGCTTCGTTCAAAACGAATGTAAAAGTGGTCAATCCCGAGCATACCATGTATGCCGACAGTCTGAAATACAATTCAAAAACAAAGATGATCTACTTTGTTTCGAAAACGACTGTCATAAACAAAGACAGCAGCACTTTTGTATATGAAAGCGGTGTTCACAATACTTCAACGGGCGTTTCGATGGTAAAATCGGGAACCGCGGAAACCGAGGATTATATCATTACTGGCGACCGGTATGATATGGACGCCGCGCGCAATATTGCGAAAGTCCGGGGCAATGTCGTTATGAAGCACAAAAAGGAAGACCTCGTCATTCACGGAGAAGCTTCAGACCACGATAACAACACGGGCATCACCAAGATTTTTAACAACGCTTATCTCGCAAAGGTGGCAGACAATAACGACACGCTGTTCATGCGCGCCGATACGCTTGTCTCCATCGACCACAAGGATCCTTTACAACGCCGGTTGCTGGCATACAACAGCGTAAGGATCTACAAGAGCGATCTGCAGGGGGTGGCGGATTCCGTCGTATACAAGTCAGCGGATTCGACGATTTACTTTTATAAGAAACCGGTTTTGTGGTCGAATGAGAATCAACTTTCAGCCGACTCGATTCGGATGCTGATCAAACACAACACGATCCATCAGGTTATTTTGCTTGCAAATGCCTTTGTTATTTCTGCCGATTCCCTGCTGAACTTCAACCAAATCAAAGGAAGAAAAATGACCGCGGATATTGTCAATGCCAGGATCAATCGCGTGCTTGTTGAAGGGAATGGTGAAAGCCTCTATTTCGCGCTCGACGAAAAAACAAACCTTCTGATGGGTGTCAATAAAAGCGTTTGCAGCAACATCATTATCCGCTTCAAAGAAGGCCGCGTGAACAACCTGACGTTTTTGGTCAAGCCGGAGGCGAGTTTTATCCCAACTCATCAGCTTAAGAAGGATGAACTTACGCTAAAAGGGTTTTCCTGGAAGCTGAAGGAAAAACCAACACGAAAGGATGTGGTGCCGGTAAAAGCCACTGCCGGCAGCCAGTAAAATCATATACGTTTTCTTCCACCTCCAAAAAACACCGCGAGCCTCAGTGCGAGATACGAGTTTTTGAAACTCGCTCCATCAGGGGTTTTTGTTTTCGGGATAATGTTGTAATCAATAGTAAATGAAAAATGGCCCAGGTCAATCCCAACACGCGGATACACGCCAAATTCGGAATCTCTTCCAGTAGCCTGAGAAGGCCCGCCGCTGGCCAGCTTGTATTCGATCGAGGACAATGTATAATTTCCGGCGCCAACCCCTGCGAAAGGCCTGATAAACTCGCTGTCGAAGTAATAAACGGCGTTAACCGTGAGGGAACTGATCCTGGAGACATCCACGTCAATGGTCCATCCTTCGAGCCCACCCCGCACAATACCTGCAAGCTCCGCCCGCACTCCGGCCGTGATTTTATCGGAAATACGATACGCGGGCTCCACGGTTCCAAATATCCCACCCGACGAATAGCCGCTTCCCGTTGCGTATCCCGCCCCTATCAGCACCCGGAATTTCTTAAACTCCCGTTGTGCTACCGCGAATTCAGAGGTTACAGCCAAAATCGCCATCAAAACCGTTATTGTTTTCATTTTCAAATTTCGCCCGTACGGAAAATTTTCGCGCCGTGAAAAGAAACGCTGAAACGATTCTTTCAAAAAGTTATTGTTGATCGACCTGAAAAAAATCAAAAAATAGCCGCTGTTTCGCCGGAAAATGTGTATATTTTGTTGCAATTACGAGCAAATGGCTAGATATGTACTGTTGATATGCTTTCTAATTGCGGCTCGTGGTCTGACAGCACAGTCGTTTGAACTCGTGGGTCTTCAGGAGACCTACCGGGGAATTATTGGCGAAACTATCAAAGTGCCGATCCGATTCAAGAACAATTCAGACAAACCGATCACGCTTACCATCCGAAAAATTTCTGACGAGATCGGCTCGACACAAAAGAATTTTTTCTGTCTTGACAAAAACTGTGGAGATCATCAAACCGAGGAGTTCAGTGTGAGGTTGGAAGCGAACCAAACGCTTACCTCGCTGCAGGTAGGTCTGGAAGCCGGCCTGGCTCAGGGATTCAGTTCAGTCAGGTATCTTGCATTTAACAAGACGAACCTTTCCGAATCCTTTGAATTTGAATTGAATTTTCTGGTTGAAGAGGCCCTTGAAAAGGAGGACATCTATGTCTCCTCTTTGATCATGCTGCATGACGTATACCCTAACCCGGTCACCGACCATGCATTTGTAGACTACAACCTGCTGGATAACCAGGTAAAGGCAAAGATCGTCATCCACAACATACTGGGTAACGCCATCGACGATTATCCGCTGCCTGCATCCGAAAACAAGGTAAAAATCCGCGCGGAGGCCCTGAATTCCGGGATTTACTTCTATACCCTCTATCTTGACAATGAAGGCGTTGTCACCCGGAAACTGATCGTTAAAAAATAATCCATAAGATCTGCCCTCCCATAATCTTCCCGCAACTGATTGCGTTTTAATCTTATCTGGTGATCTATTATATTTGCGGGCTTATGCGTAAAGTATCTGTTTTAATACCCTCTATTGTTGTACTGCTTATCGTTTTTTCCTGCGGAAATTTCAGGAAAATCGAGAAAAGCGAGGATTGGCGCATCAAATACGAAGCGGCCCTCCGGTACTACGAAAAAAAGGATTATTACAGGGCTTCGGTCCTTTTTGAACAAATTCTTCCGATCGTCAGAGGCCTTCCAGAAGGGGAAAAAGTCCAGTTCTATCTTGCATATTGCCAGTATTACGACCGCTTATACCTGCTGGCTTCGGAACAATTCAAAACGTTTTACGAAACCTATGGGCGGAGTCCTTTTGCCGAAGAAGCCCGTTATATGCATGCGTATTCGCTTTTCGAGGCCTCTCCAAATCCGAACCTGGATCAGGGTAGCAGCATCGACGCGATGGTCGCCATGCAGGAATTTCTCAATCGCTACTCAACCAGCAAATTCCGCGACAAGGCGGTGGAGATTATTCTAGATTCGCAACGCAAACTTGAGAAGAAGGGATTCGACAATGCTTACCAGTATTACAAAATGCGCTACTACAAAGCTGCCGTCGTTTCCCTGGTAAATTTTACCCAGAATTTTCCCGATTCAAAATACATTGAAGAGGCTTATTTCCTGATCATCGATGCGCAGCACAAGCTTGCGAAGCAAAGTATTGCTTCAAAACAGTCGGAGCGCTATCGCGAAGTAGTGGATCATTATCTGGAATTCCTGGATCGTTTTCCGCAAAGTACATTTCTGAAAGAGGCAGAAAAACTGTACGCAGACAGCCTCGATAAAATAAACTCGTTTAAGAATTCTTAATCATAATTTATGGCAGTACAATCATCCGTAATCACCCGCGACCTTGACACAATTGCAGAAGCAACCGGAAATGTTTATCAATCGGTGGTCGTCGTTTCCAAACGCGCCCGTCAGATCGCTGTGAACATAAAAGAGGAGCTCAATAACAAGCTTGCCGAATTTGCAACAACGGTGGACAACCTGGAAGAAGTTTTTGAAAACCGCGAACAGATCGAGATCTCAAAATTCTATGAGCGTTTGCCAAAACCGACTACCACAGCCACTGAAGAATTCCTGGAAGGCAAACTTAGCCACAGGATGCGCAGCGAGACTGAAGAAAAGCGCGATTAATCGGCTGTCTTGTCTTGTAGCCAACATTCGCGTTGGCTGATCTTACATTATCTTTACTTCATGCTCGAAGGTAAAAAAATAATACTTGGGGTTTGTGGAAGCATAGCCGCTTACAAATCAGCCTTACTGGTCAGACTGCTGGTCAAGGCCGGTGCGGAAGTACAGGTGATCATGACCGCATCCGCAGCGGATTTTGTCACCCCATTGACGTTATCGACCCTTTCCCGCAAGCCCGTGCTCACTGATTTTGTCAAAGACAAAACCGGCGCATGGAACAATCACGTAGGGCTTGGAATGTGGGCCGATGCTGTCGTAATCGCTCCGGCCTCTGCCAATACCCTTGCGAAAATGGCCCATGGCCTGTGCGATAATCTTTTACTCGCAGTATATCTGTCTGCCCGTTGCCCGGTGTTTTTTGCCCCGGCTATGGACCTCGATATGCTGCAGCATCCGGCCACCAAAAACAATATCGATAAACTGAAAGAATTCGGAAATCACATCATCGACGCGGAATTTGGCGAGCTCGCAAGCGGGCTGGTCGGATCGGGAAGGATGGCAGAACCCGAAATCATCTTTGGCAAACTCGACGCCTTCTTTCCCGCAAGACAAAGGCTTGCCGGAAAAACGGTGCTCGTAACAGCCGGACCAACACATGAGGCCATAGACCCTGTACGCTTTATCGGAAATCACTCCAGCGGAAAAATGGGATTTGCAATTGCAGAGGTGCTTGCCTCGGAAGGCGCACAAGTGAATCTTGTGACAGGCCCGACGCACCAACATACGGAAAACCCCTCGATCACCGTTAAATCAGTAACTTCCGCTGAAGAAATGTACCAGGCTTGCAATCGTTTTTTTCCAACATCCGACATCACCGTATTATCGGCCGCTGTCGCGGATTACAAACCGGTTATAGCATCCAACCAAAAGATCAAGAAGAAGGACGAAAACATTGTGCTGGAACTGACCAAAACACATGACATCGCCGCCTCCCTTGGAAAACAAAAACACAACGGACAGGTCATTGTAGGGTTTGCGCTGGAAACCGAGGAAGAACAGACCAACGCGATCAAAAAACTTGAATCAAAGAACTTTGACCTTATCGTGCTGAATTCGCTAAATGATCGCGGAGCCGGCTTCGGTCATGACACCAACAGGATTACGATCATCGACCGCCAACATCAAATGCGCCGCTTCGAATTGAAGAGTAAAAAACAGGTTGCACAGGATATTGCCGAAGCCATTATTGAGAAAATACATGCGTAGCCTTCTGCTCCCGATCCTGCTCACCATTGGCACTTCCCTTCAGGGCTTTGGCCAGGAACTCAGTTGTTCCGTGACGATCAACGCAACGCAAATCCAGACCTCCGACCGCGGGATTTTCAAAGAGATGAAGAATGCGATCGAGCAGTTCATGAATACCCGCAAATGGACGAACGATGCTTTCAAATCTCATGAAAAAGTGAAGTGCAATTTTCTGATCACCATTACCAAAATGCCTTCGATTGGAAATTTTAGCGCTTCTGTTCAGATCCAATCAGCCCGACCCGTTTACAACACGGTCTACACGACGCTGTTATTCAATTTTGCAGATCGCGATTGGGAATTTGATTACATCGAATCAATGCCCCTGGAATATAACGACAATACATTTACGTCGAACCTGACTTCGATGCTGGCATTTTATGCATACATAATCCTTGGGCTTGACTATGATTCATTTAGCGAGCTTGGAGGCACCCCTTACTTTCAGAAAGCGCTGCAAGTGGTAAATAATGCCCAGCAGTCAAACCGCGCGGGATGGCAGTCGCTGGGCAGCAACAGAAACAGATATTGGGTTGTGGAGAGTTTCAACAACTCACAGATGGCAGATCTTCGGAAAGCCATTTATTCGTATCACCGGCTTGGATTGGACACCTTTGAAAAAACGCCGGATAAAAGTCGCGAAATTATTCTCAAGGGCCTGAAAGACATCAAAAAGGTGAGAGACATCAATCCAAACTCGATCCTTGTGATCAGCTTTTTCGACGCCAAAGGGAAGGAGCTTGTCAACATTTTTTCCGCTGGCAACCTCCAGGTGAGGCGTGAAGCCTACGATATCGTCACGACCATCGATCCGTCGAACCGGAGCACCTACGACAAAATGCTTCAGAACTGAACATTCATTCCTGAATTTTCTTCATTTAAATTTGCCCCGGGAAAGTCCCAATAGGATAAAACTTTATTTTTGCTTAATGAGCACCCGTCAACTCCGGCTGAGCACCCAGGACCAAATCCGAAGCAGGTTGGGAAATTTTACAGGCAAAAAAATTAATATTGTCATGGACGACCAGACCGTGATCCTTGCGACTGTCCTCGAAATCAAGGGGTTGGTACTCAAAGCTTCGAACATGCGATTGAAGACGATTTCCATACCGGTGGACAGAATTTCTGAAATCTATTTCGATACCAGGGAATAATGCTGACGCACCTCACCATACAAAACTATGCGCTGATCAGGCACCTTGAGCTGAAACCCTCGACGCATTTGAATGTGATCACTGGCGAAACAGGCGCAGGCAAATCGATCATGCTCGGAGCGGTCGGATTGCTGATGGGTAACCGTGCAGATACGAAGGTGCTGTGGGATGAAGAACAAAAGTGCATCATCGAAGGCACTTACAACATCGGCAATTACAAATTGAAATCGTTTTTCAAATCGCAGGATCTCGATTATGACGACATCACTGTTATCCGTCGCGAGATCAGTCCTGGAGGAAAGTCCAGGGCTTTTATCAATGACACTCCCGTTACGCTGGAAGTAATGCGCAATCTCGGGGCCCTGTTGATGGATGTACATTCGCAGCATGAGACCCTTCAACTGGGCAATCAGGCATTTCAGCTTCAACTCATTGACTCTTTCGCCGGAAACGGGCAGTTGAGGGAAACTTATGCAAACGCGTGGACTCTCTACAATCAGTATAAAAAGGCTTACGAACAACTCTTGTCCCAGGCAGATATCCTAAGACAGGAGTCAGACTATATTAAATTTCAGCTTGAGGAACTGCAGAAGGCGAACCTCGGTGAAAGCAATCAGGAGTCTTTGGAGAGTCAGCTCAAGGTGATGGAGCACGCGGAAGAGATCAAAAACAGGTTCAACGCCGTTATCACGATCCTTTCAGGTGCAGAATTGAATGTGTCGCAACAACTGGCGGAAGTAAGAACGCAGTTGCAGCATATCGCGGGCTTCTCCGCTTCATACAAAACGCTGCTGGACCGGATGGAAAGTGCGCGACTGGAGTTGCAGGACATCGTGTACGAGATCGAAAATGAAGAAGGTAAAGTTGAATTCGACCCGCAGCGAACCGAGCTGGTGAAAGAAAGCCTCAGCACAATTTACCGCTTGCAGAAGAAACATAAAGTCGGCACAGTTCAGGAACTGCTCTCCCTTCAGGATAGTCTTCAGGAAAAAGCGACGTTGACGCAAAATCTCGACGTGGAACTGGAGAAAAGCAAAAGCAAGTTTCTCCAGGCAGGGCAAGAACTTAAAAATATCGCAGGAAAATTAACAGAGTCGCGTCGCAAGGCCTTCGATCCGCTCACGAAGCAAATCGTCAAGCTTCTGAAGGAACTCGGCATCCCCAATGCTGAGTTGAAAATTGAAAGCAGCGCGATCCAGCCTGTGGGCTCCGGTGCCGACAGCATTGAAATCCTGTTCAGCGCCAACAAGGGAATTGCTGCCCGACCGCTGGCCCAGGTTGCATCCGGAGGAGAATTTTCCCGGTTGATGTTTTGTATAAAATACGTGATGGCGGAAAAATCGGCAATGCCAACACTGATCCTTGATGAGATCGATAATGGCGTTTCCGGCGAGATTGCGATACGGCTGGGCAACATGATGCTGGCCATGTCAAGGAAACACCAACTCGTAACCATCACCCATTTACCACAGATCGCCGCTAAAGGTGATACCCACTATTTCGTTTTCAAAGATAACTCGGAAAAGAAAACAGTCAGCAGCATCCGTAGGCTGGAAGATGCCGAGAGAATTGAGGAGATCGCAAAGATGATTGGCGGCGCAAAACCTTCCAGAGTTGCGCTTGAAAATGCTCAGGAACTTCTGGGTCGATGAGCTATTCCATTTTTTTCGTTTTGAAAGCTCATCCGTTGAACGTTGCCTCCACAAACAATCGACAGCCATTCCGGAAAATTACTTTCGGCAAATCGATTGCCCCCATGTTAATCCTGCTTCTTTTGGTGCCCCTCGCCGGGCGGTCACAGGAAACAAGGAGTCAATCGATTTACTGGATACGTTATCAAAACCAATTGTTGTTTTCCGAAAAATTATATTGGAACAATGAACTCGACAACCGGCGTTTTTTTGCACCCGACGTGCAACATCAGCTCATTTTCCACTCGCGCCTGCATTACAAAATAAAAAAGTTTGACTACGGGGCGGGGCTGACAGTCTCGTGGGCATACGCGCAATTTCCGGAAGAACCCGTGGCGCATCCAACCATGGAAATAAGACCAGTCGTGGAGGTTACCCACGAAAACAAAATCCGGAATTGGATCATACAAAATCGCGTCAGGCTTGACAATCGTTTCTTTGAAGCGGACAAAAACGAAAATATTCTCGAACATTCGAGGTATACTGCCAGGCTCAGGTATCGGTTCCAGCTAAGAATACCCCTGCTGCAAAAGGATGGCAGCATGCTTGCCGGTATGAGGATTGCCGATGAGGTGATGTTAAACCACCGGCAGAATACATTTGATCAGAACCGGGTCTATGTTTCGCTGGACCTGCATCTTTCGAAAAAAATATCGCTGGAAACCGGCTACATCTACATTTATCAGCAAAGGTTCGGGACGGAGGATTTTTTCAACCGGCATGTCCTTCGGTTTTCGGTCCTCCATAAGATTCCTGCGCGGAAAGCATAATGCAGAGAGCATTTTCGAGGGGCTGTTATTCCTCGACTGGCGTATTGCAGGGTAATGTCACTGCGATACGAATCAAACTTTACCGACTTTAAGCCGCCAGACGTTATCGTATTCGATTTTTCCTTCGTCGACCATTTCGCGGACAACATCGATGAAGAGCTCGGTGTCTTTCGGAGAAAGTTTTTCCTCCAGTGTTTCAATGGGCATGGATTCCTTCAGCAAGATCTTTATAACTTCGGCCTTCAGCTGCTCGAAAGCGCGGAAGTTGTCCTTCTTACGTTTGCCGATACATACATCACAAATGTTACAGGCTTTTTTTGAAAGCTCGTTAAAATAGTCCTGTATCATTTGCATCCTGCATTGGTGGGCGGACACGGTATAGTCTATCATTGCATCCATTTTTCCAACAATCAGTTTTCGCCGGGCCTCGATTCTTTCGCGATCCAGGGGTAAACGGTCAGCAGCCTGGCGTGGCAAAATAAAAGTCACCTGCGGTTCATCCCTGACGGGAACGTATGTGACAATTTTCAGATCGTGTAAGTGGTGAAGGATGGCGACAACATCAGTTGCGGATGACTGCAGCGCTTTCGCAATGTATGCTTCGTTTATTTTAACATAACCGGCGAACAACTCGCCTCCGTACAGTCGGAGCAACATCTTCAGCGGTTCGTCGAACTTCGCGTTAGCCACCTGGAACTGGTACAGGCTCGCGTGGTCCGATTCGAAATGTAAAGATGAAGGACTGTAAAAGCTTTCATTGAACTGAACGAGCCCTTCTTCCTCAAGTTTTTTCAACGCATTGTAAACATCAACCGGATTGAAACCAAACCGGTCGCAAAAGCGGTGTATATCAAATCCATAACTCTCACCCTGACTGCTGCCTTCCGCAATCTGGTAGAAATTTGCCAGGCCTTGGTATACCTTTTTCAAAAACTCGATTGTCGGCAGCGATTGAGCGACTTTTTTTCGAATTGCGTCGATGTCTGCATCCTGATAAAGTATGACCGCGTACGACCGCAGGCCATCGCGGCCCCCCCTGCCCGCCTCCTGGTAATATGATTCAGGATTTTCCGGAATATCCAGGTGGACTACGAGTCTGACGTCAGGCTTATCAATACCCATACCGAATGCGTTGGTTGCCACCATCACACGGGTTTTATTTTTGATCCATTCTTCCTGCCGTTTGCTGCGATCCTCAAATGACAAACCCGCATGGTAATATGTGGCAGGAATACCTTTTTTCGAAAGCAACGCTGACACCTGTTGTGTCGCTTTTCGCGATCTCACATAAACGATGGCCGGGCCTTTTACTTTGGAAAGGATCTCAATGAGCTTTTTCTCCTTGTTCTCGCTCTTTCTTACAACAAAGGAGAGATTCTCACGTGCGAATGATTTTTTAAAGATCTTCTTGTTGGAACGAAAGGCGAGTTTATCCATGATGTCCTGCTCAACCTGCGCGGTGGCCGTCGCGGTGAGGGCGATGATCGGAGTGTCAGGATGAATTTCTCGCAGGCTGCTGATCTGCAGGTAAGGCGGGCGGAAATCGTAACCCCACTGGGAAATACAATGGGCCTCATCAACCGCAATCAATCCAACCTTCATTCGACGAACCCGTTCGCTGAAAATTTCTGTTTGCAACCGCTCGGGAGAAACGTATAGAAATTTGACTCCACCGTACATTGCATTGTTCAGGTAAAGGTCGATCTCATGGCGGGTCATACCGGAATGTAGCGCCACTGCCGGAATTTCCTTGTTTGCCAGCTGACCGACCTGGTCTTTCATCAGGGCAATTAGCGGGGTTATGACAATACATAATCCGTCGAGGAGCATCCCGGGAACCTGAAAGCAAACAGATTTACCTCCTCCGGTAGGCAACAGTGCCAGTGTATCGTTGCCCCGGATGACAGACGTGATGATATCCTCCTGCAAAGGCCGGAACTGATTGTGCTGCCAGTATCGCTGAAGAATGCTTAACGGAGTTTCCAAACTGACGGATGGTTATCGTTCAGTTGTGAAACTTAATCAATAAGTGCGTATGAATCAACGTGCTATTTGTTCACCAGAATGGCGTCAGTGAGAATGAAGTTGATGTGATCCGGGTCGTCCTTGTTAAGTTTCAGTTTGCCCCTGACGGTAATGATGTCGTCAACCTGAAATTTGCCTGGATCTTTTTTAAAGTTTACTTCGACTACGGACTCCGGTCCGCCGCCGCCGCAAAAGAAACAGGAACTCATCGGGAATTTTGAGAGGATAATATAGTCGTCATCCTCGGGAGCGAAAGGAACAAAATAGCCTTCGACGGTAATTTCCTTGCCTTGCAAAGCGGTGACCTTTTCGCTAAAGGTCGGATCGAAGACATACTCACCCAATTTATCGTTGAACTTCGCTTCGAACTTGGTTTTGGCGAATTCGTTCCAGTTGTCGACAGCTGTTTGAGAAAAGGCCGCTGTGGCAATGCAACTCAGAATAATGATCAGATATTTTTTCATTTTTATTGACTTCCTCCCAAAACTTTTGAAATGTCCGTTCGATATGCGGTAAAGGCCGGAATAAGCGAACATATTATACCCAGGAACAAACTTACGACCAAAATTATCCATTCTTCCTGATAGAAAACAAGTCCGGATATGCCGGCTTTCGACATCGGCTGCAGGACCAGCGGCAGGGTTGCGACCGCTGCATGCCCCAGCAATATGCCAATTATGCCCCCGAACAATGTAAGGAAAGTTCCTTCCAGTAAAACTGAAATAAAAAGACGGTTTTTCGAGGCGCCCATGACCCGCATCATGGCCAGATCGTACTTTCTTTCTTTCAGGGAATTGTACAAAGCGATGAAAATACCCAGTCCCGATATGAATATTAAGATATATCCGAATGCAGTCATGATATCAATGCCGACACCCATGATGGAAAACAGGCGCGCAGACTCGAATGCCGGTGAAGCAGCCTGAAGGCGGGTTTGCCCATTGATCATACGCGGAAGCTGGATGGCACCCATTGCGGAACGGTATTGAACCAGCAGGGCGGTAATTTCCTTTAATGAATCGCCCGCGGCTACAGATGGTACGAGTGGTGATCGAATGCCGTTTTTCGCAACACCAACTGAATCGTTCCCGTGACTTTCATGCACCTCCCACACACTTTCGACGTTAGTCAGTATAAGATTATCGATCACTGAATTGGACCTTGCAAGAATTCCTGTTACGATGAAGTGACTCGATTCATGCGCATGCCCTTGCGTTGAAAGCCCATGGTTGCTCACAAATTCATCGCCTATCTTTAGGTTCAACAGATTTGAACAGTTATAGCCGAGGGTAACCTCCATGTTCTTGTTCCACCACGCTCCTTGCAGCAGCTCACCATCATAGAGGTTGGCGTAAATCCGGTTTGTGCCGATGATCCGAAATCCACGATAGCTATCACCCAGTGCCAGGGGTATCGAATTTTTAATATGGCGATTTCGTGCGATTCGTTCGGCATCGGCCAGTTTGATGTTACCCGTTGGCAGGTCGACATGAAATATATTGCAGAGAATGAGTTGCAGCGGGCTGCCTTTGGCTCCAACAACCAGGTCAATGCCGCGTGCGTTTTCCGAAATTTTTTCCTGCAGCTGATTATTGAACAGCAACAGGATTGTAATGACGCCAACTCCCAGGCTAAGCATCAAAACATTCAGAAAGGTGTTAAATGGCTTCGCCTTCAGATAATTCCAGACCAGCAGCATCAGGTTCATAGCTTGCCTTTTAAAATGATTTGCCGCCTGAATTCATTTTTCAATCGCTGGTCATGCGTTGCAATAAGCAGCGTCGCGCCACTGTCTTCGGCCGAGTCCACCAGGAGCTTAAGCACGCGGTGGCAGTTTTTATCATCGAGTGCCGAAGTAGGCTCATCCGCAAGAATCACAGAAGGGTTGTTCAGCACGGCGCGGGCGATGGCCGCTCTTTGCAACTGACCCTGGCTTAATTCGGTAATTTTCGCGTTCGCATGTTCGCTCAGGTCAAGGGAAGACAACGTTTGCTGAACTTTGGCATTATCTTTTTTAACACCAGCCAGAAAAAAAGTCAGCAAGAGGTTATCACGGACATTAATGGATGTGATCAAATGACTTTTCTGGAAAACGAATCCGATGTGTTGTCCCCGGAACCTGTCGAGTTGTTGATCCTTTAATTGCGTGATATCCGTTCCGTTGATGACAATGGTTCCCTGTTGTGATCTTAACAACCCGCCGAGCAGGTGAAGCAAAGTAGTTTTCCCGCTGCCGGAATCTCCCAACAGAAGGCAATGGTCTTTCCGCTCGACGGTAAAATCAGGAAAGTAAAGAATTTTATCTTGTGAGTAACCGTAATTGAGATTGCTTACGCTGATCATCAGACCTTAACAATGATGCAAAATAAACAATCCGTTGAATGTAAAGCGGAAAATCTGATGACCGGCCTTCAGGCTATTTATAGTAGGTGACTTCAACGCGAAAACGGGAATCGATTGCCGCAAGCCGTTCATATGCGGATTTAGAGATCCGGATTACAACTTTATCGGTGAGAGCGGTATCGGGGAGTTTGCCCATCACGCGGACAAATACTTCACGGTTGTTCATCTCGTTACGCACCTTGAGGATCGTTCCTGTTGGGGCAGAACGGTGCAGCGCGAGGTACTTGCGATTGCCTTCCGTTCCCTGGATCAATTCTGCCAGTCCAGCTTCCACAATTTCATCGCCGTCCCTGACAGATTCGGAGATCGTGATGGTCTGCTGCCTTGAGTCGTTGGTTACTGTAGGCTGCTCCGTGGTCACAACGTTCGTCTTTGGCTGTTCCGTGACGGTTTGATTTACGTCATCGCTGGTTTTCTTTGCCACAGCTGTCGGGTTTTCGTTGGTCTGCACAATTGTGGTTTCCTTAACCGGCTGCGGGCTTTGGGTGGGCGTGGCTACCACAAGGGTTTGACCGATCTTCAGCTCATTGTTTTCGAGCTTGTTCAGGGCCTTCAGTTGGTCAATGGCGATCCCATACTGCCGGGCAATGGAGTACATGGTTTCCTTTTCCGCCACGATATGAACACCTGAGGTATTTTTAACCATGGCCGTCTTTTGCGTGTTACTGGAATGGACAACGGCTGCCGGCTTTTTCTTTTTAATGATCAGTTCCTGTCCAATAACCAGGGCGTTGTCTGTAAGGTTATTCCATTGTTTAAGCTCGTCGATCGTAACGCCGTATAATTTTGAAATAGAGAACAACGTTTCTTTTTGGGCCACTTTGTGCGCAATGGCATCAGCGGGGATTTTTGGTTTTGGCGCATAGGGAATTTTCAGGATTTGACCAATTTCAAGACCGGTGGATGGCAGCGTATTGTATTGAAGGATCGCATCGACTGTTGCTCCATACCGGCGTGATATGCCGAATAAAGTTTCCTTTTCATCAACCTTATGAATAATAAAAGTTTTTCCATTGATCGTCTCCATCCCAATCGAATCGGCGGGATGCGTATCGTAAAAAAGCGAAAAACCTACAAAAACAAGTAATTTGATCATACCATCTTATAGCTTACCAACACAGATTTATTTTTTACGAAAGTTAAACATCCTGAAAAGATGAAAAAAGTGTCAACTCCAATGCCTTTCAATCCCTCATCAATCTTTTCGCTGTAAAGAATTTGACCGTCAGCATTTAATACAAACAAAAAATTGGCCAAACCGTTTTCATTGACATAACACGAAATTATCAATCGGCTTTCGTATTCCAGGTATTCGATCAATGACACTGCCAAGATCCTGAATTTCTCTTCCAAAAACGACTTTAGCGTCTCAAAATGCTGTGACCCGGGATAATACTGTAACGGTTTTATTACGAAAAAATTTCGCACCAGCGGTAAATCTGGCTGGTCTTTGACAGGTTGTCCGGTCAGCAGGTCCAAACGCTCTGATCTCATAGCGAGTGTGAGGTCGTTACCGATGACGTGGTTATTTGTGATTTCAGATAAAGCAAAATTATTTCTCCACCAGACGGGTTTCTGCGTTTCGAAATCAAAACCCAGAACGCTTTTTTTGTCCGGATTATTTTTATCGTGAAATACAGTCAAAAGCAGCATTCTTCCGTTAGCCTCCGCAATGGTAATCCACCAGGGTTCCTCGAAAATGATGTCACGCCATAAAAATTTGTTTATGCTGACATCGAGCGCCGAAAATTTTGCCTGCATCATTTGCCCGTTTCTCGTCTCAATGAAAAGAAGTGGTCGTTGCGGGTGTGCAACGAGCCTCCAAACGATCCCTTCGAACCTGCTTTCAAAGGAAAGGTCGGCAGCAGGGGATGTTTTCTGTAATGCCAGAATTTTTTAGATTTATGAAAGACTCGAAGGTATGAAAAAATTGAAGTTACTCGCCCTATTACTCCTTTTCCCTGCCGTAATCTTCGCCCAGCAGAAGAATATCATGGTAATGGAAATAAAATCCGAGATTGATCCGGCTATGAGACGATACGTGCAGCTCGCCCTGGATCATGCCAACGAAGCAAAATCAGACATCGTCATCATTGAAATGGATACCTATGGCGGAGTATTTACAGATGCCAAGGAAATAGTTCAGATGCTGATGAATTTTAAAGCACCGGTGTGGGTATTCATAAATTCGGATGCAGCCTCTGCCGGCGCGCTGATCTCGATCGCCTGCGACAGCATCTATATGTCGGAGGGAGCCAGTATTGGGGCAGCCACGGTCGTCGACGGTTCGGGACAAAAAGCCCCCGACAAATATCAATCCTATATGCGATCCATTATGCGTTCTACGGCGCAGGCAAATCACAGGAACCCTCAGATAGCAGAGGGTATGGTGGAAGAGGACATGGAGATTGAAGGAATTAAGAAGAAAGGACAGATCATCACCTTTTCGACGTCAGAGGCCATTCAACACGGTTTTTGTGAAGCCAAAGTCGCGCGCATCGAAGGCATTCTTGAGCGGAACAATATTCGCTCCTATAATCTGGACAGGTTCGAACTCGGGCCGACCGAGAAGGTCATTGGCTTTTTCCTGAACCCGTTTATCAGTGGCTTGCTGATTCTCGTCATCATCGCCGGAATTTATTTTGAAATGCAGACACCGGGCATGGGATTCGCGGGGCTCGCCGCACTGGTTGCATTGATCCTTTACCTGGTGCCATATTACCTCAACGGCCTGGCGGAAAACTGGGAAATCATCGCTTTCTTTATCGGCATCATCCTGATTGCGCTGGAAGTTTTTGTCATACCAGGCTTCGGCGTGGCGGGGGTTTCTGGAATTGTACTGGTGGTCGCATCGCTGGTACTGATCATGATCAATAACGACGCTTTCGATTTTGAATTTGTTCCCGTCAACGACATCCTTTTCGCGCTTGCCGCGGCACTGGGGGGAATGCTGGGTGGCGGGGTGATGCTTTTTGTATTCGGCGCAAAACTTCCCGATACGGCGATCTATAAAAAGGTTGCATTAACAGATACACAGGATCGGAAAATGGGTTATACATCATCAAGCATTCAGGGGGCGCTCATTGGCAAGAGAGGCGTTACCCACACGGTGTTGCGGCCGAGCGGAAAAGTCCTGATCGATGATATCGTTTATGATGCATATACCCGCGGCGATTTTATTGACAAAGGGACCACAGTGGAAGTTGTCAGTAATGAGGGAACCACATTAAAAGTAAAAGTCGCCGAATAACTTTCGTTAAATTCCCTACTTTTGAATTAAACCTGCACTGTGTCGCGAATTTTCGGAATTATCCCTGCCCGCTTTGCGTCAACCCGTTTTCCGGGAAAACCGCTGGCTGATATTGGAGGCAAGCCAATGATCCAACGGGTTTATGAGCAGGCTAGAAAATCAAAAAGCCTGTCGCGCGTGATTGTCGCAACCGATGATAACCGGATCGAAGCATGTGTCCTTTCGTTTGGCGGAGAAGTTTGCATGACGTCTCCCCAACATCCAAGTGGCACGGATCGCTGTGAGGAAGTGGTTCAGATACTTGGGCTGACCTGCGACGCGATTGTCAATATCCAGGGCGACGAACCGTTCATAGACCCTGAGCAAATTGACCTTTTATGTTCGTGCTTTGATGATGACAGAACGCAGCTTGCCACGCTGATCAAAAAAATAACCTCCACGGCGGTATTGTTAAATCCGAATTCACCCAAGGTGATCATCGACAAAGATCATTTTGCCATTTACTTCAGCCGTCATCCCATCCCGTATATCAGGAATGCCGAAGACAATTCATGGCTGGCTTTCCACACATTCTATCAGCACATTGGCATCTACGGATACCGGTTGAACGTATTAAAAGAAATCACACTCCTGTCGCAATCAGCCCTGGAAAGAGCTGAGTCGCTGGAGCAATTGCGGTGGATAGAAAATGGTTACAGGATTAAAACGGCGATCACTGCCCATGATACGATCGCTATCGATACACCCGAAGACCTTCAGAACGTTTTGAGACAAAAAAATCTCGTATGAATTGCAAAAATTGTGATGCCGTTATTGACGGAAATTTCTGCGCTCATTGCGGACAGAAAGCGGAGGTGCACCGTATTACCGTTGGCCACGTCCTGCACGACCTGGTTCACGCATTTACACATGCGGATAAAGGGATCTTTCGTTTGGCAAAACAATTGTTGCTCAAACCTGGTGTGGTTGCCAGGGAGTATGTGGAGGGAAAACGCAAACGATATTTTAATCCGTTGAGCTTTTTGGTTTTGACGATGGCGATCTCGGCATGGCTGAGTTACAAATCAGGATACTTTGAATCAATGTCGCGTCCCAGAAAACCGGCAACCGCGCAGATCGGGAAAAAAGTGGAGACCGAAGTCGACAAAGTGAGGCAAGAAGCGAGTAGGATCAATATTGAAGATCATAAGATTATCGGGCTGGCATTGATGGCACCGCTGATCGCATTCCTGAGCTGGATCTTATTCAAGGGCTCCGGATTCACCTTTGCAGAAAATTTTGTGTTGGCCTCCTTCATGTTCGGGCTCGCAAACCTTTTCAAGATCTTTGTTTTTATTCCGTTACATCTCCTTGTTCCAGGCAAAACGATCCTCATCGACGGAATATTCCAGCTTGTCTTTCTTGTGTATGTTGGTATAAGCTTCAAACAGTTTTTCAGGAGCAACACCGGGCTCACCGTGGTTAAGTCAGTTGCATTTCTGATCTTGTTTATCGCCCTGTTCTGGGTGTTTATGTACAGTTATGCTTTTGTGAAAATAAGTCTGGAAGATCTTTTAGCGTAAACGGCGTCATTTCTCTGCGAGTCCGACAACGATCTTTCGCATGTTCAATTTCCCGAGAGCGAACGTTTCCATTTCCCGGTAGACGCTTTCGACATCTTTTGATGCAAGGCTTCCTCCGATCACATGGGCGCCGGCGCCAGGAATTGCTTTCCCAACTTTTAATGAGTCGGGGGTTGAAAGCTGTCGATGCATTTCCAGCATCGCGCTGACCTTCACTTCGGGATCCTGTTCTTTTTCATTCCTATAATAGTATAGTGTAAGGCTGGGGTGTGTGATTTTTTCAAATGTCTCCTTCGTCATGGTGGTTTCCACCAGTTCCTGCAATTGCACCAGCGATTCCAGCCGGTAGGGGTTATTCCAATACTGCGACCGCACTTCGTCAGCATCGGTGACACGATACTTTCCTTTCATAACCATCCTTGCGATTTGCAATCCCCATGGATCGTTGAGCAAAAATGCCGCAGGGTTATTGATTTCAATGTTTGGAGACAGGTTGATCAGGGCGTGAACTTTTTCCGGATAGGTGGCCGCGAGCTTCAGCGCAAGCGTGCTTCCTGTGGAGGTACTGACGAGAATTACTTTTTCGCCAATTGCCATTCCGATGGCGAGGGCTTCCTTGGCAGATTCCCACGCGCGATCGGCCGTAAAATATAACAGGCTTTCGGTTGTGTCAATTCCGTGATCGGCCAATCGCGCGAGGTACAGGTTACAGCCAAAATCCGTGGCAAACCGGAGATGAACAGGATCGCCTTCTTTCTGGCTTGCGGAGAACCCATGGATGTAAACTATCACATATTCCGTTTTTCCAAATGTGCTGTCATACCAAACGATACGGGCGTGGTTGTCGGGTTTGAGCTGGTGTTTGCTTTCGTTGGCGGAAACGTAGTTGATCAGCGCTTGTGGTGCGGTAGGAACTTCCGGCAGCTGGTGCCTGTATTTCGGCCTTTCGGGCCTTTCGCCGATAAAATAGATTGCGAGCAGCAATAAAAGAGGGAACGTAAATTTAATCATCCGGTTTGAACGCATACAGGGAGGCTAATGGAATTTCGAAGGTAAAGAATGTTTTTCGAAACCTTTAAACCATAACCGGCGAAACGCTCTTTTTCAACGTGAAGGTAAAGGTTGTGCCTTTGCCAAGTTCACTGGTTACCCAGATTGAGCCATTATTGTTCTCAACAAATTCCTTGGTGATCAGCAATCCGATACCGATGCCTTTTTCTTTGTTTGTTCCCGGCCGGGTGAAATGGGTTTCGGCGTTAAAAAGCTTTTGCACATCGTCGGTGCTGATACCAATCCCGGAATCTGCCACAGAAATCTCGTGCATATCCCCGGCTTGTTTGGAAGTGACATGGATCGTGCCACCAGGCTGATTGAATTTGATCGCATTTGCCAAAAGGTTGCGAAGGGCAAGGCTGATATGATTTTTGTCTGCCAGCACCCAGGTGCCTTCACGAATATCGTTGATCATTGAAATGCGTTTCGCATTGGCTGCATCCTTAAACAGATTGATCTTCTCCTCTGCAACAATTTTCAGATCAATCGATTCAGGGAATGCCTGAAACCCCCTCAACTGCGTCTGAGCCCACAACAAAAGATTATCGAGGTCCTCGTGAACGGAATCCAGGTTGCGTTTCAGGATCCGTGTAATGTTTACGAATTCCTCCTGCGTCAGACCCGGGGTCCCGACAAGTTCCATGATTGCTTTGAGACTGGCCAGCGGGCTGCGCAAATCGTGGCCAATGATCGAGAACAGTTTGTCCTTGGTGCCATTGAGGTTCTTCAATTCCTGCGCCTGGATATTGATCGCATTGTTCTTTTCCTGCAGTTCGCGCTTTGCCAGACTGTTATACCGGTTCGTATAAAGAAGAACGAACGCGAGGATCAATAAAAGGGTGACACAGCCGATCGAAAAATACAACCATATTTTCTGGCTCTTGATCTCCTCCTCATTGAGCTCCGCCTCCTTAGTCAATAGTTCAATCTGCGTTTCCTTTATCTCGTCGTTGAACTGGGCCTGCAAAAGTGCAATTTTTTCATTTTGTCGTTGCTGGTATAGTGAATCATGAATTGCCAGATATTTGCCCTGGAATACATACGCATTGCGCAGATCATTTTTTGCTTCGTAGGTCTCGTACAATAGTTTGTATGTTCTTTCGAGTTCTTCTTTATAGCCGAATTTTTCAGCGATTGTCAGGTTCAGCATAAAATATTCAATGGCCCTATCCAGGTTACCGAGATGTTTGTACACTTTGCCAATCCGATGCAGGGTTGAAACTTTAAGGAATGTATTTTTTTCCTCCTCCGATATCCGGAGACATATTCGGTAATTTTTGAGCGCACCTTCGATATCTTTTCTCAGGAAGTACACGTCTCCAACGGTTCGCATCGCAAACGCCGCCATGTATCTTTCATTGATGGCATCGCTAAGGGAAAAAGCTTTGCGCGCATAATGGTCCGCGGAATCGACCTGCTTCATTTCCAGAAAACTGTAACCGATATTATTAGCACTGCGCGCCATCGTTCGTTTGTCTCCGATACTTTCAGCGGAGCGATAAGCTTTTTTGAAATGCGCGATTGCGAGCGGAAATTGTTTCTGTTCGAAGTGAATAGCAGCCACATTGATCAGGCACCTGGCGACGGCGGCGTTGTCACCCCGTTCCTCGTTCAATTTTACAGCTTTTGAAGAAAGATCGAATGACTTCGTATAGTCACCCTGGCGGTAAAGGATCCAGCCGAGATTTTCAAGGGCGACCGCCAGTCCGTCTTGGTACGCCAGCAATTCCGCCAGATCGGTAGCCTCCCTTGCGTAGACAAGCGCCTTATTGTTATCCCTTTCACGAAGGGATGACACAAGACGATTGAGCAGCCATACTTTGTTTGTATCGGCCGGAATAGAATTTACGAGGCTTTCAAGACTGTCGATTTCATTGATCTGGCCGCGGCCGGAAAACGAAACGCCGAAAAAAACGAACAAGAAGATCGTAACCCTCAAAGGCATCCGTTGCAGATAAAGTAAGCCGCCAACCATTTTAATAATGCAACTAAATCAACTGCATTTGGAAATTCCCGGTAAAACCTGTCAAAAACCTACATGGACCCCGATAGTTCGCAGAATAAGGGGAATGAATCCCAAGCAGTTGGCGACTTTGTTTTGACGTACGCGGGAAAAATAGACCTCGAAATAAACCCAGAAATAGATCTTTTAACCGGGTTCGGGAATGAAGTTCAGCAGGCCTCCCAATACAATGTCATTCGTTATGTGTATTCGCCGCATCCAACAAACAGCCCCGCCGAAGCGGGGCTGCGTTAAACCTCGACGGCTAAAACTTATTGCTTGGTCAGCGTATAGGTTCCCTTCGCGGGGTTTGCCGGCGTCGGCGCATCTTCGCGAACATAAGACCAGGTAATTGTGATCGTACCATCGTTGTTGAGTGTGCCGTCAATCGTAAATGTTCTTCTCGCACCACCTACGGCGCCTGCGGTAACACCGCCCGGATGTCCTGCGATCGCATTACCACAAACATCGACAAAAAGGTGAGGATTCGCCCGTCCCGAATAATAGGTAGGCCAGACTCCACCGGTAACTTCATCGATCGAGTATCTTCCCGGAAATTCTTTCATGACGGAGACTTCGATCGGACCGCCAAAATCCGACTCAAGGTCTGCAAGGGTATAAGTTGCTCCACCATCCAGATTTCCGCTTGCGGCGGTAACAGTGTACAGCCCTTCCGCCACGGTTTCAGAAACGCATGAAAGCATTTTTACCGGCAACGTCATTGTGGTTGTTTTCGCATTCAGCTCGCCATCATCGGACTTCTGCGTATCCGAAACAGCGATCACCAGATTGAGCGTTCTGTCGGCCTCGTCTTCCAGCTCAGGGTTCGGAGTAAAAGTAAATCTAAATTCACCCTGTTCTTTTCCCTGAAGAGCTGTAACAGTGGATTCGTTTAATGTAACCGTTCCAAAGTCCGGAACAGAAGGTGTAACCGAAACAGCGCCGACCATGCCGGGCGCATCGATCACCGTGACGGTGAACTCCGATGACCCTCCGTACGCAACAAATCCTTCATAGGTATTCTGGAAGCGATTGGCGGGTGTCGCAACAATCACTGCGTTGTTGCCAGACGACACCCGGAATGTGGGTGCATCCAGTCTCGGTGCAGGATTCGCATCGGTGTAATCATCGACACACGCTGAGCCCGCCAGCAATCCCAGGCAAAGTAATGAGTATATTTTCTTTTTCATTTTGAACTCAGTTTTTCGTTAGCTCTAGTTTATAGGTGCCGAAGGATCCAAGGTCAACGGTGTGCTCGAGGTCGACGGTCAGAAATCCGGTGCAGGAGAAAAAGAAACCGCCGCCCGCGACAGAAGCTTCACCAAACTGCCCAAGGAGTGCATCGGAATCCCAGGCCTTTTGTTTTGCGATTGTCGCTGCACCATTGGCCGGGTTGATCACTACCACCACATCATATTTCTGCGGATACCCAAACAGATCTTTCAGTATCACGGTGTTGGGAGCGGTTCCCGCGATGACTTCCACCTGGGTGTCCGAGGGATCGAGCGAAACCTCGGCGTCATCTCTCGTAATCGTGTAAGTTCCGATCGCCTCTTCAACACTGAAAGGGCAGGCGACAAACACAACAAACTGCGTTGTAAAGCTGGCATTGTTTCCACCGGTGATGCTCGGCGCGGAGTTGGCCGCATCGATGATTCTTCCGTCCAGGAGCCTGGCTTTCGCTGTGAAAACGAAATTGTCACCGCCATCCAGGTAGGCATAACCGCCCGGCAGATTGAACATCGTAGCAATTTCGGTGGAACTCAATTCTACACTAGCCTTTCCGTTAGCAAATTCAGTTCCATCGACTGTCAGTTCCACATCCGTAAAAGCCGCATCGGGATCCGAGGAATCCACATAGCTGATCGTGTATATGATTTCGTCGATATCTGTGTTGACCGAATAGATGTCGAACGCCAGGACAGCGTTTGCGAGATCGGCGTAGTTAAAGAACGATTTTTCCGGATCACCAAATGCAACCCTGGCATTAACTCCGGTTTGAAATTTCGGAAACCGGACCGCATCCTCATCACGGCACGATACGACCGTGATCATGAAAAATGCGATGAGCGTTGAATATTTTAGAATCTTGTTCATAATTTCTTGCTTTGATGATTTAATCGATATCCCAGAATACTTTATCCGTTCCGGGGTCACGCTGGGGATCGGCATTAGGGTTGATCTGCAGATCGGAAATATTATAGGGCAGCGAGACCGGATATGCCCTGTTCAAAATCGTAAACGGATTGTTATCTGTATTGGGATCGAACATCAAAGGATAACCCGTCCTTCTGTAATCGGTATAAGCGTCAACGCTGAATCCGAAGCTCGCGATCCATTTTTCCGTGATAATGAATTCCAGCTTGCCCTCCGTGCTTGCGCCATCGTAACGTGCCAACACATCGGCAATGTAAGCGGAACCATCGAGCAAAGGGGCACCGCTACCAGCAGCTGCTACGTTGACTTCGGCGAAAGACGCGTCCATGGCAGCTTCAAACAGATCACGGGCATCGCCGGGTGCGCCTTCCATCAATACAAGTTCCGCCATTGTATAGAGGTGCGCAAAGTATGGATACAGGCGCGTATAACCTGCGCCATTCAGACCCTTGTTCTGCCCGGCCCCCACACCTCCCGTCACACCGGAGCCATTGTCATAAGCCCCTCCCGCCGGATATACTCCCACGAGCGTCTGGGATTGCGCCTGGTCAAATCCTTCATTCGGATCAATGTTGAAGGAAGCGAACCAGATCGACAGAAAGTTGTCGAAGTAGGCTGTCGTTGTTGGATTCTGAGGTGCATCGCCTGCGAGCTGGTTGTAGAAGTAATAAGGTATCCTCGGATCTTCGATGCCGGTAAGCAGCGGATTGAACTCGGGCAGCGACGGATCACCTTTCATCACCAAATAAAAATAAGGATCGACGTAGTTCGAATTCGCCTGTGCATAATCCTGGATAAACAGCGGGTGGCGGTTTTCCGGATTGTTCGACGTGCCATAAAGCAACCTGAATCCATCCGTCACGTCATCCATCAAATCACCATTTGATATGAGATCGGCCACCGCCGCCGCATCGTAAAGCGATGTTTCACGTACCTGATTGTAGAGTTTTAATTTCAGGGAGTTGGCCAGCTCAATCCATTTTGATTCATTGCCACCAAAGATCAGGTCATCGGCACCAGCAGATTCCTGAGATGCCTTCGCGAGGTTCGCGGTTGCATTGTCAAGAAGGGCCAGCAGCTCCGGGTATATTTCCTCACCGGAATCAAAAGAAGGAAACGGGTTTTCTGTTCCCTTGCCAAACTCGAAATACGCCGCCTTGCCCCACAAATCAACGATGGTGCTGAACGAATATGCTTTTAAAGTCTGCGCAATTCCGAGATAGTGCCACGATTCTCTTGCCGTTGCATTTTCAATCATCACCTCGAGGTCTTTTAGAGCACCGGAATAAAGGTTAGGCCAGGCGTTGGAGATGTTAAACTCATTGCCGGCAAAGAAATAAAAATTGCTTGGACCCCGCTGAACCGTGTGGTGGACGAATTGTGAAGTGATATCTGACATCCCGCCGCTGCCATTGCCCAACGCCTCAAAAATTACTGTTTGGGCCGTCGGGAGCAGTTGTGATAAACGCGCGTTCAACGGGTTATTGGGATCTGTATTGATATCCAGAAAGTTATCGCAGGCCGTGACGCTGGCAAAGACAAATGCCAGCGATAACAAAGCCCGGTTTTTATGTTTCAGAATTTTCATAAATAATTCGTTAGGGTTAGAAGGTAAACTTCAGATTCACACCAAATCTTCTTACCGAAGGCACGTTATCAAACTCGAAGCCCTGCGCATTCTGCGTTCCGAACGTGCTTGTTTCAGGATCAAAGTTCGAATGCTCCGGCGTGTTGGGTGCTTTGTACCAAAGGTTTCTGCCAGTGACCGTGACCGATGCCGATCCGAATGGCGTTTTTGACAGCAGGCTCTGCGGCAACGTATAACCGAAACCCACCTCACGAAGCCTGTATACCGTGGCATCAAATACGTTCCATTCGTCGGCGGAGTTCACGCCAAAAGTTTCTCCGAAATACATGTCGTTCACTTCGATCTGAATATCATTCGGAATTTTATTGCCAGCCTCATCGAGTATCGGCTCACCGGTATTTACATCGCCGATCACACCGGGAATAATGTAATTCATCTCGCGGTCTTCGGTATCCCTGGTTACTCCGCGTCCGAGTTGGGAAAGAATCGTGGTTGAGTAAATGTCCCCTCCTTGCCTCCAGTCAACCAGCACCGATAACGTAAATCCTTTGAACGAAAACGCGTTCGTAACGCCAACAATGAAATCAGGATTCGGATTTCCGACGATGGCAGGATCCTGAGCCCGGATCAATTGCCCGTTGGACGGATCGATCAGCAAGTTGCCTTCATCATCTCGCGCGTCCACCGAACCACGCATGATGCCATACTCTTCTCCAGGTCTTAACACGGGTGTGATCCCACCTCCGAATAAATTACGGATGACAATCTCATCAACGCCGGGAGCAAGTTTTTCAACAATGTTCCGGTTGTGCGTGAAGTTGGCATTGATATCCCAACTGAAGCTGTTGCTCAACTTGACGGGTGTCACATTCAATCCGATCTCGATGCCTTTGTTGCTTACATCCCCGAAATTGGTCAGGTAGTTGGTGAAGCCGGAAACGGCCGGAAGAGACTGGAAAGCAATACCGTTTGTTGTCAGTGAATGATACACAGCCAGGTCGAGGGAAGCGCGGTTATTGAAAAATTGCAACTGCGCCCCAAGCTCGATCGCCCTTGTGAATTCCGGTGTGAGATTCGGATCAGGAACAATGTCCGTTGTTCCCGGAATGCCCCCTAACGTGGCGCCTGCTGTACCATTGAAGGGGAACTGCACGCTTTGCGTCACAAATTGAGGGTTGAGGCTGTATGTCGTGTTCAGCAAATAAGGATTAGCATCATTACCAACCTTCGACCAGCTCGCGCGCAATTTTCCCGATGACAGTACGCTGGAATTCATGTTCAATGCATCCGTGAAAAGGAATGCAGCGGATAGGGCCGGGTAAAAGAAGCTGCGATTGTTTACAGGCAGCGTCGACGACCAGTCATTGCGCCCGTTCATGGTCAGAAAAAGATAATCCTTGTACTGGAACTGGACCTCTCCGAGCAAACCGATCAGCCTTCTCCTCGTGTAAATCCCCCCGTTATTCAGCACGTTGGTCGTGTTGTCGATATCAATGATATCAAAATCGACGAGACCAGTACCGGTGTACGACTGCTGATCATTGGTGCGCTGGTTGATGTTGTGGGCGATAAAGGTTTTGAGTATGAGATCATCTGAAAGCTCTTTCGTGTAGTTCAACATCAGAAAAGACTCGAGCTCGGTAAAGCTGACATAGTCATCCGTCACGGAACCAACACCTCCAACTGCCCTTCCGCCGGGCCGGAACCATTCCTGGTTTGTCTGGTCGAAATGTGTCAGACCTACGCGATAAGACAAATTGAGGTTATCATTGAAGTCGTATCCGAAATTGAGGTTGCCGACGATCCGGTTTTCTGTTGTTTCGAAACCGTCATACTTCGCAGCCCAGTAAGGATTGGTTGCCTGCGTGCGGGCGACAAAGAAAATACTTTGTCTCGTAATCGGATTTTCGAATGGCTCACCCTGGAGATCCCAGTTCCGGCCGAGGTACATGATCCGTGCAAATGCGGAGCCGTTACCGATGGCATTGCTCGCACCGCCGGGAGGTCCGTGCTGAACCTTATTGTTGTACGACATGGTTCCCCCGATGGTAACTTTGTTCGACAGGATCGTGTTGGCTCCTACGCTGATGTTTGTTCTTTCGAACCCTGATTCCGGGACAATACCCGACTGATCTGTTCTCGAAATTGTCGTCGTAAAATTCGATTTTTCATTTCCACCGGAAAGTGAAATGGAATTATCCCACATCGTCCCTGTATTGAAGTAATCTTTCACATTGTTCGGATAAGCGCGATACGGCACCGTGGCAGGCCCGTCCGGAAATGCAGCCGCGATGTCGGTCCACCGGGGAATGGTTGTAATGGTGGGATAAGGTACTGCATCCTGAAACGGAGCGCCCCAAGAGCCGTTCACCTGACCATATACAAAGCCAGTACCCGTACCGTATTTATTTTGATAATCCGGAAGGCCCGAGATATTCTCTATCGAAAAACTGGAGTTCACGGTGATCTCCAAACCCTTGCGCGAGGCGCGCGATGTGCCGGTTTTTGTAGTGATGACAATAACCCCATTCGCCGCCCGTACCCCGTAAAGTGCCGAACCTGCGCCGCCAGGCGGGAGAATATTAATCGATTCAATATTGTTGGGATCGATGGCGGCAAGTCCTGACCCGTAAGCGCCGCCACCCACCAACTGATTTGATGTATTCGTTTGTGAGTTGTCGTATGGAATTCCATCAACCACGATGAGCGGCTGATTGTTTCCCAGCAACGATCGATTACCACGCATGGTGATCCTTGTCGAACTCCCTGGAACGCCACTGGATGCTATGATGTTGACACCCGCAACTTTTCCCTGAAGCGCTCTCAATGGATCGGCTTCCGAGACCTGCTGGACTTTAGAGCCTGAAACATTTTCAAGGCGGAAGCCGAGTGATTTTTTTTCGCGTTCGATACCAGCGGCAGTCACCACGACTTCTCCCAGTTGCTGAATGTCCTGCGCCATTTGCACATCGATCGTGTTCCGGCCCCCGACATCGATCTCTTGTGAGCTAAGGCCGATGAACGAAAATACAAGTGTACCCGACTCGGCAGGCACAGATAATGTGTAAGTACCGTTAACGTCGGTAACAGTCCCGATGGCTGTACCTTTCACGACAACGTTTACACCAGGCAACGGAGAGCCGTCTTCTGCGGCTGTTACCTTACCGGAAACCGTTCTTTCCTGTGCCAGCGCGTGACTCCACGAAATGCCGAGGCACATGCAAGTGAATAGTAAAAATTTCCTCATACTTTTTGGTTAATGTGATAGTTCAGAAATCCACCCCCGTATTGAGGATGTTATATCAAAACTCCCAAAAGCGTCAGCGAAAAAAATGACCGTGATTGGTGTATATTATTTCACGCGGGATAACCCATTGTATGGGATCGGGTGATATGCTGTAGTTAGTGATTGGCGAAGGACAGGCCGCGTACGCAACCAGCGGAGGTTTAATGTTTAAAGTCTAAAGTTAAAATTGTTTAAAATCTAAAGTTTGAAGTTGTGAAACATTCTAAACTTGTTTGTTTCTAATCTGAAATTCGCGTCGTGACGAACGCTCCATGCAACAAAAAACGAAAAGCCCCTCCGTCTGAGGGGCTCAAATCCTTCGGCCCTGGAACTCCTTCCTGGGCATTAACCTAAACTTATGAAGAAATCTCTTCCCCTCTATGATGAAGGAGATCGCGATAAAGTTTCAATCGGCTGAAAAATAATTCAATCACCCGGGGTTGATTTGTAAAAGACAAAACGGCCACCAGGGAAGACCGTTTTGCATTACAACTTTATGATGATCAGATAAGCTTTTCGAGGTTGGCCTTTGCAATTGCCTCCGACTTGGAATTAACCTGAAGCTTTGAGTAAATATTCTTGATATGGGTTTTCGCCGTTTCTTTGGAAATAAACAGCTCTTCGGAAATTTGCGTATACGTTTTTCCTTCCGAAATAAGTTGAAGGATCTCAGTCTCGCGCTTGGTCAGGGGGGAATTCGGGTTGACATGGAAATTATCTATCACCATCCTTGCGATACGGCTGCTCATTGGTGCACCGCCCTTCATGATCTCCTCCAATGCCGAAAGCAATTCCATGTAGTTTGCGCTTTTTGTTATATAACCCGAAGCGCCTGCCTTCAATGCCTCAAATACCAGCTCACTGTCTTCGTAGACTGTAACCATGACGATATCCGTATGCGGACTCTTTTCCTTGATCGCCTTGGTGCCATGGATTCCGTTCATGCCGGGCAGTTCAATGTCCATTAAAATGATCTCGGGTTTATCCCTGTTAAGATTTTCAATGGCATCCTCACAATTGCTGTATGAGTTGATCACCATAAACTTCTGGGAGCTGTTGACGATCAGGCCAAAGCTGTTCCTGATTTCCTGATCATCCTCTACGATCAGCACTCTTTTCTTAAAGGGCAAGGCCATATTTTAAAGATTTATTAAGCTTGAAACTAAGAACGATTTTCGTTCCCTGACTTATTACACTATGTATACGTAAAACCGAGTTGATCCTGTCGGCCCTTTCTCGGATATTTTTAAGACCATTCGATTTTTGTACATCACCGGTAGAAAACCCGATCCCATCGTCTTCCAGGATCAATTCAAACTCTTCATCTGTTCGGTTCAACGACAACGAAACGTTTTTTGCATTTGAATATTTGAAGGCGTTGGTCATCGCCTCCTTGAAGATCAGATTCGCCTCACGGCTGAACCCGTAAGGTAGCTTCGTTTTGTCCCTGATCCCGTTGAAGGCCCTGAACTGAATGCTTTTTTCTTCAAATAGCTTTTCTCCAAAATCGCGAATGTGGATGAACAGCTTAGACAATTCGTCGTTAACCGGATCGATCGACCAGATGAAGTCCCTGGTACCCGTATATAGATATTTTGCCGAATCCTCTACTTTCGAATAAAGGTCATCATCCGCATGTCCATTGCCGTTGCCATTTGAGGTGGCGTTCAGTTTCAGAAGACTGATGTAATTGATGATCCGTGTCAGCTGGTTGCCCATTTCATCATGGAAGTCACGTGCGATTTCCTTCCGCAGGGTCTCCTGCTCCTTGGCCCTGATCCTTTCGAGCATCATGACCTTATTGATTCTTTGCTTGACCCTGAGATAAAGAACCAGGGTAATAGCCCCTGCTAAAAGGATGATCACCCCTGCCATAAAGGATGCAGTTTGATAGAAAGGAGTTTTAACCGCGAACGAATATATTAATTCGTCGTCCGCCCAACCGCCGCGGTTGTTAGTGGAAAGGACACGGAATTTATAATCGCCAGGAGGAAGATTGCTATAGGTAACCTGCGTACTCGATGAGGGTTTCGACCATGTTTTATCGAAGTTTTCCAGGAAATATTTGAACTTGACGGATTTTGGAAATCGCTTGTCAACCCGGTTGAAGTGGAAAGTAATGTGATTTTGGTCCGGAGGCAAAAGGGGACGCACCGGAATCTTGAAAAATCCGGTTAATGTTTCAGCAAATTCACGTGCTGAATTTTGGCCATAAAGTATCTGAACATCGGTCAGATGAAGGGGAAATGACTTTTCCGAGCCTCGCGGCAGGTCGTTAAACTGATACAAACCGTCGATAAGGCCGAAAAATTTATAGTCCTTGCTGAGATAAAAAGAGTTCTGATTTGTTTCAACCCCTGCCAGGCCGTTGTCGTAATCGTAATGCAAATTTTCAACGATCTCGTATTCGTCGTCGAGCTTTAACCGGGTTATTCCTTTCTCTGACCCTATCCATATAAAATCCTGCTCGTCCGCTGCAATGAAATATATAAAGTCCGAAGGTATGCCGTGATGTGTGGTAATCATCTTCCTGGCCCGCGTGCGTGGATTGTACACAGCCGCGCCCGCGCCCCCTGAGCCGATGAGCAACAACGAATCCCTGTAACTTTGAATCGAAAACACGGTGGTGTTTTCAAGACCTCCGATTGGCAAATGATTCACTGCGGAACCACTGATCGTACAAACGCCAAACTCATTGCCGACGAAAAGCTTTTTGTGAAATGCCGAAAAGTGCAAGGCGTTCACCGTATTACTCGTCAGCCCCTCCTTGGTCGTAAACGGTTTGAAGGATTTTCCATCGTAATAATTAACACCTCCGCTATGGGTGCCGACCCACATTCCTCCTTCGGAATCGAACTGGATCCCGAGGATCGCCGCATTCGAAAGTCCGTCGTCTCGGGTGAACCAGGCAAAGTCGTCCTTCGATGGATTGTATTTGCCGAGTCCCCAATAAGTGCCTATCCAGATGTCACCCTTTGGCGACTCGCCGATCGATACAACGGAGTTTCTATATGATTCCTTGTTGACGTACGTGCTGATCTTTCCGTTCTTCACGCGGTAAAGTCCTTTCGACATTAACCCGATCCAACTCGCACCCTGCTGGTCACGGTGGATCGCCATCACCATTTTCATGCGATCAGAACTGCATCGGTCGAAATCCTGAATAAAATATTTATAAAGGCCAGCCCCCGCAGTCGCGAACCATGTGTTGCCTTCCGAATCAACCAGGACCTGTTTCACGTTGACATCTTTCAAAACGGTATCGACACTGAGACCCTTGTCCGTCGTTTTTACCTTCAGCACATTGTTGGCATGCCGTGTCCAGAAAATATCATTGATCGTATCGTAAAAGATGATCGGGTCCTCGATGACCGGCGAAACTTTTTTAAACTGTTTGACCTTGAAATCGATTGTGAAATAGCCGCTGTCCGTCCGCATCCACACCTCATCTTTATAATTGAAGATCAATCCGAACAACCGGTTGAAGCTGTTGGCATGCGTCATCCGGTAATCACCTTGCTCGCTGCGAATCAGAAAAGTACTGTCGCTGAGATACAACAACACCTTCTTGTCGGCAGTAACATGGCAGTAGTTCACCAGCAGGTTTTTCTTTAAAGGCTTCGACCAGTAATACACCGAGTCATTGTGAATTTTACCCAAATGGCCAGGCGCTGATACAAAAAACAAGGTATCCTTTACCTGAAATACTTTTCGGATCCGTTTCGTGTTGGAGGGCGCTCCCGGCTGCAGAAATTTTTTAAAGGTGATGCCGTCGAATTTGGTAATTCCCCTTGGATGGACGATCCATAAATTCTGGTCGTGATCGATCTTTAGGAAAATAATGATGTTGCTTAACAGACCATCCAGGGTGGTATAAACCTTAAACTCCCTGCCGTCGAAACGCGCGAGCCCACCGCCCTCCGTACCAATCCATAAATATCCGTTCCTGTCTTCGAGCACGATGTTCACGGAAGACTGCGGCAGTCCGTCAATTGCTTTGTAATTGCGGATGGTATAGGAGCTGAACTGCCCAAACGACGTCTGCGCCCACACGAAAAGAACCCAGATAATTGCAACCCTCCGCATATCGAACTATAAGCAATTTAAGTTAAGGAAGTTACAGACGTAATACCACACGTTACGGTATAAATAATATATGTATGTTTTAAACTGTAATTTCGGTTAAATTTCTACTGAAATCAGGCCGGTGAAAAAATGTGGCAAAGCGGCGCAACCAGCCTGGTATCCACCGAGTCTTTAGTCAGGTAATTCCCATTTCATGTTAAAAAATTATTTACTGATCAGTTTCAGAAATGTACGGAAGCATTTCTCCTATTCACTGATAAACATTTTTGGCCTTGGCATTGGGTTGGCCACCTGTCTGCTGTTGGCTACCTGGATAAAACACGAATTGAGTTATGACCGGTTCCACGAAAAAGCCGACCGGATCTATCGCGCTTCGATGGAATCGAGCTTTGGAGGGCAAACTTCCATGACCACGGTTTCACCCACCGCATTGCTTCCCGCATTGAGGGAATTCCCCGAAATCGAAGAAGGCGTCCGGGTTTATAATCCCGCTTCATGGAATCCGTTTATTGTTAAAAAAGACGATCGCCTTTTTCAGGAAGGCAAGTTCTATTTCGCCGACAGCACTTTTTTCGACGTCTTCTCATTTACCCTGATCCGAGGCAACGCGCGAACCGCGCTCAGAGAACCTTACAACGTTATCCTTACTGAATCTGCAGCTAAAAAATACTTTGGCGGCGAAGACCCTATCGGAAAGACGCTAAACGTCAACGCTGCGAACGATTATGTTGTTACAGGACTGATGGAAGACGTGCCCTCAAACTCCTTTCTTCAATTCGATTTTTTGGCCTCCTTCAGCTCATTGCGCGCCGGCCGCGAACAACCTATTTGGTGGAGTGCCAATTATCAAACCTTTGTAGTCACATCCGCGTCTGCAGACATTGACGCCTTGATGGACAAGACGGATCATATCGTGAAAGAGGCCGTCGGTGCAGAGTTCAGCAGCCCAGGTGATTTTCTCCATTATAACTTCATGAAACTAACTGATATCCACTTGCAGTCCCCGTATGAAACCGAGTTCGAAGCAGTGGGAAGCGCCCAATATGTATACATCTTCTCCGCCATCGGTTTACTGATCCTGCTCATCGCTTGTATGAATTACGTAAACCTCGCAACGGCGCGGGCAATGGATCGGGCAAAAGAAGTGGGGATACGCAAAGTTGTTGGCGCCTTGAGACCCCAGTTATTCACACAATTCCTCGGCGAATCGGCATTCATTACATTTCTTGCGTTTTGTGTCGCTTTCTTCATTGCACAGATTTTACTGCCGGTCTTCAATTCGGTTACAGGAAAGGATCTCGACACTGGGATATTTTACGATCCATCTTTCCTGGGTTTGACCGGTATTGTACTCCTCATCATAACGGTGTTGTCCGGCGCATACCCGGCATTCGCCATGACCTCCTTCAGGCCCGTCAGTGTCCTGAAAGGAAATTTCCGGTTTTCGGGAAAAGGCGTTTGGCTTCGTCAAATACTTGTAGTGTCTCAATTCTCAATTTCCATCATCCTGATCATAGGAACGCTGGTGATCCTCAAGCAGCTCGATTTTATCCAAACGAAAAAGCTGGGATATAAAAAAGATAACGTGATCATCCTTCCTTTGGATCGGGAGACGCACAAAGTTTACGAACAATTAAAAACCGAGTTGCTACGAACCGGCAATGTCAGGGCGGTGGGCAGAGCCACAGAATCGCCAACCAGAATCCGGGGAGGGTATCGTTTCAGTTTGGAAAATTCAACTGATGGCCACGGGATGCTCGTCACCGCCGTGGCTGCGGACGATGGCTTTGTTCCTGCTTTGCGTATGGACATCGTCGAAGGAAGGAATTTTACCGACGCTGACTTTCAACGGATGAAAACCGATACGTTTTACTCGTTTATCGTGAATGAGGCATTGTTAAAAACTCTTTACCTGGATCCGGCGAAAGCCATTGGCACAAAGGCGCGGCTGTCAGGACGGAAGGGTGAAATTGTAGGAGTCATACGCGATTTTCATTTTTCCTCATTGCACTCCACAATTGGACCGCTTGCCATCTTTAACCAGGTTGATTACAACAATATTTTCATTCAGGCTGAATCTTCCGACATGAACCATGTGCTGGCAGAGATAAAAACAATTTGCGGTTCCGTCATTCCTCATCGTCCTTTTGAATATGAGTTCCTTGATCAGCAATACGATAACCTTTACGCAACGGAACAGCGAACCGGAATGGTCTTCACTGTGTTTGCCGCTTTGGCGATTTTCATTGCGTCCCTTGGCCTTTTGGGACTGGTCTCTTTTACGGCCGCACAAAAAACCAAGGAGATAGGGATCCGCAAGGTTCTTGGCGCAACCGCATCCAACATCGTTATGCTGATCACCTCTGACTTTACGAAGCTTGTAGTAGTTGCAATATGCGTGGGAGTACCGATAGCCTATTGGTTGATGGGCGAGTGGCTTGGCGATTTCGCATACCGGGCAAACATCGGAATCGGTCCCCTGATCGCTGCTTCTCTGATATGCCTGGTGCTCGCATTCGGGACGGCCGGCTTTCAGGCTCTGAAAGCTGCCCTCATTGATCCGGCCAAAACGTTGCGAAACGATTGAAGCTCACGAAGGTTATTGCCGTAACAATTATTTCAACAGTTCCCTGGGTTGCCAGCGCGCAGATCGATTCACTCCAATATTATTTTAACGAGTCCAAGGCTGCTTACAAAGCAAAAGATTATCCACTATTCTACGGAATGATCAAAAAGGCCTTCAGATTACATCCGACTCATCCTGCGATCCTTTACAATGCTGCACTTGCCTCAGCGTTGACGGGCCGGACGGACGAGGGAGTAACCATGTTGAAAAAGGCATTGCACCACAACGCCCGCCTGGACCTGGACCACCCGGATCTCGCTGCCCTATCGCCAGTCAATGGATTTCAGGTTTTGAAAGAGCTAAAAACAGAATTGCTTCGCCCAATTGTCCGTTCAGACACAGCATTCGTCATACCAGACAGGTCATTGCATATCGAGTGCATCGCTGCGGGCGAGAAAAACGATAATTTTTACGTTGGCAGTATCCATAAAAGAAAGATCATCCAAATTCTTGGGAACAGAAACGTCTCCGATTTTACGGCGGAAGGTCAGGATGGCCTGACGTCGGTTTTTGGGATCAAAGTCGATAAGAAAAGAAAAGTTTTATGGGCATGTGCGTCGCCAGTCCCGGAAACTAAAAATGTCGATTCAACGGAACGCCCGGCTGTATTCCTTTATGACCTCGTAACGAAAAAACTTATCGGTAAATATCAAACTCAGGGAACGGACCGGGACAATTCGGTTTTTGGCGACATTGCGCTTGATCCAGGGGGAAAGCCATTCATTTCTGACAGCAAAAACAACATCATTTTTACGGTAAACGAGCTGAGCCAAAGGCTTGAAAAATTTTTCACGTCGAAAGAATTTGTCAACATTCAGGGAATTACATTTTCCGATAATCGCGATTTACTTTTTATCGCCGATTATGTGAAGGGAATTTATGCGCTTGACCTTAAAACGAAAAAACTGACGAGGCTAAAGGAGAATTTTGAAGTTTCAACAAAGTCGATCGACGGATTGACGTTCTATAAAAATTCATTGATCGCAATCCAGAACAACATTCATCCGATGCGGGTTACAAAATTTCTCCTTAACAGGGATCAGAATGCGCTGGCGGATTACCGGATCATCGATAAGGCACACCCGGCATTTAATGAGCCTACGATCGGCTGTTTACGCGATGACGATTTTTATTACATAGCCAATAGTCTGTGGTCCGGATACACACCGGCTCATGAATTGAAACCCGCTGATCAATTGTCCGAAGCCGTTGTCCTGAAGGTGGACATGCGATCCATTGAATAATCGGTCGAATCCTGGGCAATCACGAAGCCATCATCTTTCATCGCCGGCTTTTAAAAATAGCTGATCGGTTGAAGATGGTTTTGTAAATGATTCCGAAGAGGTTGGCTCGGGAACTGCGATCATTGTGTGAATGATCTCGCCTGGCTCTCGCTTCGGTCTATAGTTAAGTCCAAGGAATGCTGCAACGGTTTTGGCTACCTGTTTTTGGTAATGCTTTCCCCTGAACTTCAGTTCGCCGAATGCAGGTGTATCAGGTCCGATCACGGCCATCCAGATCTGCCTCGAACCGCGTGCAAACAAACGATGATGCTTCCAGGAATGCCTTCCGTGGCCGCGACCATGGTCGGTGGTTATTAACAACGTTGTACGGTCCATATACGCTGGTTCCGATTGCAGCCAGTTCCATAGTTCACGGAGCATTTCATCAATGCGGTGCGCCGAACGGAGATATTGATCATACCGGCCACCATGCGCATGGTGATCCGTACCGTCAAAACCGATGAACATCACCCTTGGTCTCTCCCGTTTTAGATATTCAAATGCAAAATTGAATGTATGCTCGTCAGTCCTGATCAGGGCTTCGCCTAATTGCGCATTCACCCTTCTTTCGGCGGGCGAGATATTGCCTTCCGCAAATTCCTTTCCGGCGTTGACGAGAAAGTCAGCCTTTTGCTCACGAAAAATGTAGGGGAACGTATCCCAAGTGCCGAAAGCAACGACTTTCTTATGAAAGGCCTGGTGGCCGTGAATAAACTCCAGCACAGTCGCATTTGGATTCACTTTCTTTTCATTGGAAGATACCGAACGCTCGAGAAAGCCGACAAGCATTTCGCTGTATCCGGGATACGACAGCAGGTGGTTGTTCACACAGTTCACTTTGTTGCGGTGTCTCCTGTTGCCATAAAGCTGCCCCTGACGCGCGACTACGTTCCACATAAAAGGCATCAGTTTCGATCGCTTTTCACCTTCAGTCTCGCCGCCAAACTCAAGACGAACTTGCTGATCCTGGACATACCGGCCGGATTGAATGATTTTGGGGTCGGCGCCTTTGAATAATTCATTCCACCGATAACCGTCGAGCGTTACAATGACGATATTTTCTGTTTTGACCTCCTGTGAAAACAATCCGCTGCTTGTCAACATCAAGATGATTACCATTCGCGCTTTTAAGCTCATATGCGGCAGATCTTTTCCATGAATGAATATTTAAACTAAACAATAAAAATCCATTCCACAGCTGAATCACGTTAAGGTGGGCCTGGCCTCCCGATCCCGAACCGCCTGAGCGTCAACGGTACCAGCCGATGTTCATGGGATTCGCTGTCACAGGATCCCGAAGCTTTTTTTGGTGATCGCGATATCCCTATATTGTGGAAAGTATGTGGTCAAATTTTCACTCCCATAGCAAGTACTGTGACGGAAAAGGCGAACTCCAGGAGTATATCACTGCGGCAAGAAAAAACCGGCTCTTTTCAATGGGATTTTCATCACATGCGCCTGTGCCATTCGATTGCAAATGGTGTATGCGGGCTGAGAATTTTTCGGCTTATCTGAAAGAGATTGAAGAATTGCGGAAAGCAAATCCCGACATTGAAATTTACAAAAGTCTCGAAATTGATTTCATTCCGGGAAAAGTGTCTCCATATCAGTTCAAAAGTAATCTTGACTACACGATCGGCTCAATTCATTTCGTCGATCAGCTTCCGGACGGGAAGCCATGGGAAATTGACAACACCCACGCCGTTTTCAGAGACGGCATGGAAAAGATCTTCAGCAACAAGGTGCGGGATGTCATTCACCGGTATTTTGCCCTCACGCGGGAAATGATCTATAATTCGGCGCCGGACATCATCGGTCATATCGACAAGATCAAAATGCAGAATGTCGGCGGCGAGTACTTTGATGAAAACGATGCCTGGTACAAAGATGAGATCACCCGGACGATCAAGCTCATCGCAGATGCTAACCTGATTGTAGAGGTAAATACCCGCGGCATCTACCAGAAAAAAACCACAACGACATATCCCAGTCCATGGATACTTGAAATGATACATGGAAAAAATATCAGGATCACGCTCAGCAGTGATGCGCATCACCCCGATGACCTTATCAACCAGTTTCCCCAAACTGCCCGGCTATTGGCAAACATCGGATTCAAATACATCACGGCGCTGACGGGCGGCAGATGGAAAGAGATACCTTTTAACGAAGATGGTTTTATCCGGTAAGGCGCTCACAGAAAGGCTGACAAGGGCCAACGGCCTCTGGTTTACCATTTTTGCGTCGATCACGGCATTTTGTCTTTACACCTGTATTTACGCTTTCCGCAAAACTTTTTCCGTAGCCACATTTGAAGGTCTCGCATACCTTGGAATAAGCTATAAGGTATGGCTGGTAACTTTCCAGGTTATCGGATATGCATTGGCAAAATTTATCGGCATCAAGGTCATTGCTGAACTTAAGCCGGTCTACAGGGCCCAGGGTATTCTGCTGATGACCACCATCGCAGGAGTTTCATGGCTTTTTTTTGCAATAGTCCCGCCACCGTATAATATGATTTTTCTTTTTACGAATGGCCTGCCTTTGGGAATGGTGTGGGGAATGGTGTTCGGCTATATGGAAGGCAGACGCATGACCGAAGTACTCGGCGCTTCGCTTTCAGTAAGTTTCATTTTCTCTGCCGGATTATGCCGCACGGTTGGCAGCTATATCAAAAATGACTGGAATGTTTCGGAGTTCTGGATGCCCTTTGTCGCATGTTGTGTTTTTCTGTTACCCATGTTGATCTTTTTGTGGCTGCTGGATAAGCTTCCTCCACCTTCACCGCTGGATGAACAGCTGAGAACGCGACGCGCGCCTATGAACGGTGCAGAGCGCCGGAAATTTGTTAAGACTTTTTTGCCCGGTATCGTATTATTCGTACTTGCGTACATGCTGTTGACAACCTTCCGGGAATTCAGGGAAAATTTTGCTTCCGACATCTGGCAATCTTTGGGGTACGGGAAATCGGCAACCATTTATACAGAAACGGAAACACCGATTACGTTGATGGTCCTGGTCATCATTGGCAGCCTGATGATGATCAAAAACAACAAACGTGCGCTGATGATCAACCACCTGATCGTGCTTACTGGAATGATATTGATCGGTGCCGGAACTTTTCTCTTTGAGCAGGATCTCATCGCTGCTCCCGCCTGGATGATCCTGATCGGAACAGGGCTCTATCTGGGATACGTACCATTCAATAGTGTTTTTTTCGATCGTCTTATAGCTACTTTTCACTATGTCGGAACCGTTGGCTTTGTCATGTACATCGCCGATTCATTCGGATATCTTGGCAGTGTGGCGGTTTTATTTTTTAAAGAATTCAGCTATTCAAAACTGAGCTGGCTGGACTTTTTTATCGGTTCGGGATATACAATCTCTATTGCTGGTGCCATGATGATTAGTGGCTCGATGATCTATTTTAACACGAAGCATCGCACATGGTCGAAAAAGGGAATGTGACAAAACCATCGCCCGTTGTTTTTCGTTAGGGGAAATCTGAGTAAATTAATATAGTTGTTAAGCAAGCTTCCGCTTAACGACTGTTACTTCAAATGGCCCTAAAATCCCACAAACTGATAATGTTCACGGCAATGTTGATTGCTGCAACCGTGTTGTTCGGCCAACAACCGAAAATCGACAGTCTGGAAGTAGTTTTGAAAACCGCTCCTGAAGTTTCGAAGCCAGACATTCTCAATCAGATGTCTGAAAGTTGCAGGAGCAAACAACCGGCAAAGTCGCTGGATTACGCAGCAGAAGCCCTTCAGATTGCCGAAAAATATGGCAACCATCGTCAGCAGATCCTCGCGCTTAAGAATATCGGTGTTGCCCATGGATTTAATAACAAATATGACCTCGCGCTGGAAACGCTTCTGAAATCTTTGGTCATGGCTGAAAACCACAAGGAATGGATCCTGGCTGGTGATAACTCAATCAATATCGGCACTGTCTACTATGTGGTTTTAAGCAACTATGAAAAGGGACTGGAGTATTATCTGAAAGCGCTTAAGTTATATGAGAAGGTCAATCACCAGAAAGGAATAGCGTCGGCTCTTTCCGGAATTGGCATCGCGTACACGCATGAAAAAAAATTCGCGCAGGCCCTCGAAACGCTTGGGAAGTCAATTGAGATCTACCGGCAGCTGGATGAAAAACGCGAGATCCCCAAAGTGCAGGTGAACATAGGCACCTGTTACAAGGAAATGAAGGATTATTCGCAGGCCCTCCATTTTCTAACCCTCGCCATCGAAGGGTTTGATGCAACTGTGAACCGACGGGGAAAGGCGCATGCATTATTCATCATGTCACAAATCCACCGGATCGAAAAAAAATTTCCGCAGGCCATTCGAAAACTTAATGAGGCGATTTTACTCAACGAAGCTTCAAATCATAAAAATTCAATTTCCGATTGTTTGCTTGAACTCGGACAGACGTATTTCGACATGCAGGAATATCAGGAGGCCGAGAAATATTTTCTACGGGTCGTCTCCCTTGCCGGCGAGATCAATAAAAAAGAACATGTGAGCGACGCCTTTAAGCACTTGTCCACAGTATACGCACTCGAAAAGGATTACCCGAAAGCTTTCCATTATCTGCGCGAGCACAAGATTGCGTTTGACAGCATTTTCAGCGCGGAAAAAAGCAAACAAATAGCCGAGATGCAGGCGCGTTTCGATTCGGAGAAAAAAGAAAAAGAAATAGTCCTGCTTCGCCAGGAAAAGGCGCTGAACAGGATTTATCTTTTTGTTGCCACCGGCATTCTGTTCTCGATCTCTATCATTGCCTTTCTGGCGATCAACAGGCAGAAGCTGAAAATGAAAAAGGACCGCGAACTCGCCGAGAAGGAGAGCCAGCTTATGGAAGAGCGCAGAACCTTGTATGAGTCAGAGCTGCGCAACAGAGAACTTACAGAACAGCAACTTCAAAGTCAGCTTGATTATAAGAATAAGGAGCTGGCGTCGTATACCCTGAACCTGATCCAGAAAAACGAGATCCTGGAAAATCTAAAAGAAACCGTTGACGTGATCAGAAACTCTCCCGAATCAGCCATCAAACAAAAACTAAATGGCCTGGTGAATATGGTCAATTACAGTTTCCACCTCGATCGGGATTGGGAGAATTTCAAAATGCATTTTGAGCAGGTTCATCACGATTTCTTTAAAAAGCTGATTGAAAAATATCCGGACCTGAGCGCCAACGACCTCAAGCTTTGCTCGCTGATAAAACTCAATCTCGACAACCGGGGTATCGCTGCGATTCTCAATATCTCGCAGGAAAGCGCGAAAGTCGCCCGTCACCGGCTCCGCAAGAAACTTGAATTGTCCACCGATCAAACCCTCATCGCATTTTTGAACACGGTGGAATAAAATCTTAACTCAAATTCCGATCGAAATAAGTCCAATTATTTGATAAGCAGTACGTTACCTATTTGTTGTAACGATTTGTCACCGCCCTTGTTACCGATTTGTTACCAGCATCTCACAACTCCCACGCTTCCAAAAGTCTTTCTTTGCAGACAATCTACCCCCATCGCTGTGCAAGAACTGATAGGACCATATATCGCAGAATTTCAGGAGCAACAGGTCAGGACCTCCGATCAGGATCGGTTTGCGTTCTTTTGCAGTACCCTGCGCGGTTACGAAGAGTTTCTTCTCAATTCTGAGGGAATCATCATAAGCAGTAATCTGGAAGCGGTGAACGTGACCGGATATGAGGAGTGGGAAGTGATTGGAAAACATTTTTCTATCTTTTATTCCTCCGAGGACATCACGCGCCGCAGGCCTGACGAGGATTTGAAATCAGTGACCGAAAATGGCAAGGTCTGCTATTCAGGTTCATGTGTTAAGAAAAAAGGTATTTCCTTCTTGGCGAAAATTCGCATTACCGCTTTTAGAGACGAATCGGGTTCTTTAAACGGATACCGTTTGGTCATCAAGGATTCATCACACCACGCGCTCTATAATTATCGGGTAAAACGAGTTCGTGACGAATACCTGAATCTTTTTAACAATTCCTTTATCGGCATTTTCAAATTTCGCCTGAATGATTTGTCAATCACAGTGCTCAATGAAAAGGCTAAGGAATTGCTGGGAGTCAGGGCCATCGAAGGCCTGCGCATCTCCGACCTATTTTCGAACGATGGCCATTTGCTAAAATTCCTCGGCGATCTCACGCAAGGCGACAGTCCCGAAAACTGCGAAACACTTGTGGAACATCGCGGGTTATGGCTTTCGGTAAGTTGCCGGTGTTTTCCAAAGCAGGGTTTTGCAGAGGGAGTGTTGGTCGACGTCACCGATAAAAGAAAACAAATGGCCGAGCTGGATCGGTTGAATCAGGAGATCGATAAATTCATTTACCATTCTTCGCATGACATGCGGGCACCGCTGACGACGATCATGGGACTGACGCACCTCATTGCACTTGAGAATCCCGGGGCTGCCATCATGGAATACAACAAGATGATACAGGTCCAGGTAAACCATCTTGATACGTTATTAAAAAGTCTGGTCAACATTACTTTCAACAAATCCGAGCCTGTACGGGAGGTCATCGATTTTGAAAAGGAGCTGGAGGTGATCCTTCGTGAATTCCGTCATGCTTATCACCGGGTAAAGGTTGAGACTCTTGTTGAAAAGGAGCGTGCGTTTCTTTCAGACCCTGCTCGTGTCCACATCATCCTGAAAAATCTCATCGCCAACTCTTTTCGCTTTCATAACCCGGAGGCAAACGTGCCGTCGTTGAAAATCCGCGTGCAGGTCAGGTGTTCGGAGACGGTGATCAGCATAGAGGACAATGGAATCGGGATTGACGATGCATGTCTCGAAAATATCTTTACCATGTTCTATAAGGGAGAACGCGGCAGCACCGGACTCGGACTATATATCGTAAAATCGATAGTAGACAAACTGGGCGGTACGATCGCAGTTCGTTCGAAACGATGGGTTGGTTCCGTCTTCACCATCCGATTGCCCGATATTGTTGCCGGCGAATAAGGCGTTTTCCGTTCGGGGCATGTCATTCGAGGCCGGCCCGTCCATTTACCTTCGCAAAATTCCCGTGGCAATTGCGAAAACTGCGAAGACTGCCCAAAATTTGGATTCGAAAATTCTCTATTCGGATACCAAATGCGAAGTCCCGGCCTGTAATCAACCTAACCAGGCATAACCGGTGATAACTTGCAGAAAGAGCGGCGTTTTAATGAGCCTAATGCTCGTTAGGGATTATCGATAGCTTCTGTTATTTTTGGCGTTCGAACGAAACGTTTTTATGAGTACCGAAACGATCAGCGCTGAAAAACGGGAAAAACAACCAAATCTGGCCGGCCACAAAGCGCCGGACCCTTACAAACCCAAAAATAAAGTCAGAATTGTAACCGCCGCCAGCCTTTTTGATGGTCACGACGCAGCCATCAATATCATGCGGCGGATCATCCAGTCAACGGGGTGCGAGGTAATCCATTTGGGTCACGACAGGAGCGTCGAAGAAGTCGTGAATACCGCTATTCAGGAAGACGCCCAGGCAATCGCGATGACGAGCTATCAGGGGGGGCACAATGAATATTTCAAATATATGTTTGATCTGTTGCAGGAGAGAGGCGCTGGGCATATTCGGATTTTTGGAGGAGGAGGCGGGGTTATACTTCCTGAAGAGATCCGCGAGCTGATGGACCACGGTATCACGAGGATATATTCTCCCGATGACGGCCGCGCGATGGGCTTGCAGGGAATGATCAATGACCTTATTGAAAGGAGCGATTTTGCAACCGGAGAAGATATCAACGTCGATATCGACACGCTGAAGCCCTCCTCCCACCTTGCAATCGCGCAGTTGATCTCGGCCGCTGAAAATTATTACGACAAACATCAGAAGCTTTTTGAAAAAGTAAAAAAGAAAGCAGCGCATTCGAAAGCCCCGGTGCTTGGAATCACAGGAACGGGCGGCTCCGGAAAATCTTCGATGGTCGATGAGATCGTCCGCAGATTTCTGATCGATTCCAAAGGTGACAAGAACGCGACCATCGGTATCGTATCAGTCGATCCATCGAAACGTAAGACTGGCGGCGCATTACTCGGTGACAGGATCCGGATGAATGCGATCAACAATCCGCGCGTATATATGCGTTCGCTGGCGACCCGTCAAAGCAACCTGGCGCTCTCGGCATATGTGAAAGAAGCGATCACCGTACTGAGGGCCGCGGGTTTTGACCTGATCATTCTTGAAACTTCCGGCATCGGCCAGAGTGATACCGAAATTCTTGATCACAGCGATGTTTCACTTTATGTGATGACACCGGAATACGGCGCGGCGACTCAGCTTGAAAAAATCGACATGCTCGATTTCGCGGATGTGATCGCCCTGAACAAGTTTGACAAACGCGGCGCCCTCGACGCGCTTCGCGATGTAAAAAAACAATATCAGCGCAATCACCAGTTGTGGAACTCCAGGGTTGACGAGATGCCGGTGTTCGGGACTATCGCATCCCAGTTCAATGACCCGGGCACGAATCAATTATACAAACACATCATTGATACCATCGTCCGCAAAACGGGTGCTGATATCTCTTCGAACCTCCTCACCGGCCGGGAAATGTCGGAGAAGGTTTTTGTGATTCCTCCTCACCGAACCCGGTATCTGAGTGAGATCTCGGAAAACAATCGGCAGTACGACTTGTGGGTACAGGAGCAAAAAAGACTAACACAAAAATTATTCAGTCTTCACAACGCGATCGAAACGTTGAATGAGTCTTCCCCTGAAGACAAAGGCCAGCTGGTGGCGAAACTGAAGGAAGAATACGAGAAGCTAAAACTCGGCGTCGATCCAAAAAATCTCAAACTGATCACTGAATGGCCTCAGAAAGTAAGAAGATACAAAGAACCCTTGTATAAATTTAAGGTTCGCGACAATGAAATCGCGATACAAACCCATACAGAGTCTCTTTCACACACGCAGGTGCCAAAAGTTGCATTGCCCCGTTATGAAGCCTGGGGTGACGTGCTGGAATGGTTACTGCAGGAAAATGTTCCGGGAGAATTTCCATACACGGCCGGGATCTATCCTTTCAAACGCGAAGGCGAGGATCCGACCAGAATGTTCGCGGGCGAAGGTGGCCCTGAACGAACCAACCGTCGCTTTCATTACGTCAGCCATGCCACGCCGGCGAAGCGTTTGTCCACGGCCTTTGATTCTGTGACGTTGTACGGCAACGATCCGGATTATCGTCCCGATATTTATGGAAAGATCGGCAACTCTGGTGTGAGTATTTGCTGCCTGGACGACGCAAAGAAGTTATACAGCGGCTTTAATCTCGCAGACCCGCGAACGTCGGTTTCAATGACCATCAATGGGCCGGCGCCCATGTTGCTCGGATACTTCATGAATGCAGCGATCGATCAACAATGCGAATTGTACATCCGTCAAAATGGATTGGAAGGGGAAGTAAAACAAAAGATCGACTTGTTGTACCGCGACAAGGTGCGGCCGTCGTATCAGGGGGCTTTGCCCAGGGGAAACGATGGACTCGGGTTGATGCTGCTTGGCACGACAGGCGATCAGGTTCTTCCAGCGGAGGTTTACGAAAAAATTAAATCAAACACTTTATCTCAGGTAAGGGGAACCGTTCAGGCTGATATTCTCAAGGAAGACCAGGCACAAAACACATGCATTTTCTCGACGGAGTTTGCGCTGCGTCTCATGGGAGATGTTCAGCAGTTTTTCATTGAAAACGATGTCCGTAATTTTTATTCAGTTTCCATATCGGGTTATCATATCGCAGAGGCGGGTGCAAATCCGATCACACAGCTCGCCTTTACGCTGGCTAATGGTTTTACATATGTAGAATATTATCTGAGCCGCGGCATGGACATCAATGCATTTGCTCCGAATCTTTCGTTTTTCTTCAGCAATGGAGTAGACCCGGAGTATGCTGTTATCGGCAGGGTTGCGCGCAGGATCTGGGCCAAAGCAATGAAAAACAAATATGGCGCGAACGCACGCAGTCAGATGCTGAAATATCATATTCAGACATCCGGCCGTTCACTGCATGCGCAGGAAATTGACTTCAATGACATCCGCACGACGTTGCAGGCTTTGTACGCAATTTACGACAACTGCAATTCGCTGCACACGAACGCGTACGACGAAGCGATAACCACGCCGACGGAGGAATCCGTTCGCAGGGCTATGGCCATACAGCTTATCATTAACAAGGAACTTGGGCTCGCTAAAAATGAAAATCCGTTGCAGGGGTCATTCATCATAGAGGAGATGACGGATCTGGTGGAGGAAGCTGTGCTGGCCGAATTTGACAGGATCTCCGAACGGGGCGGGGTGCTGGGGGCGATGGAAACCATGTATCAACGGGGAAAGATCCAGGAAGAAAGCCTTTATTATGAAACCCTGAAACACACGGGCGAGTACCCGATTATCGGCGTAAACACTTTTTTAAGCTCGAAAGGATCTCCCACCATCATTCCCCAGGAAGTAATTCGCGCAACAACGGAGGAAAAAGAATACCAGATCACAATGTTGCGCAACCTTCATTCGTTCCAGGGAGAAAAGGCGCAGAACATTCTTGACACGGTACAGCGAGCGGCGATTCAAAATAAAAATATCTTCAGCGAACTGATGGAGGCCACGAAAGTGTGCTCACTCGGGCAAATAACCAAAGCGTTATTTGAGGTTGGTGGTCAGTACCGCAGAAACATGTAGAAACAGACATTAAAATATGGCGGTTTTACACCTGCCGCGTTTGTGATTTCATCCTTCATTTGTAAATTATACCTTTAGTCAATTTATAATCCAACCCTCAATACCATGAAGAAGAAGTTCCTCATATTGCTGGCACTGGCATTTTTTGCAGACGGTGCAATTGCCCAAAAGAAAAAAGCAAAAGAAACCGGGAAAAGACCGGAAAGCGGAATGCAAAGTCTGGCCGTGGTCGCGCCACCGGTAAAAATCACGACGGTTGAAGGAATCACCGAATACCGTTTGCAGAATGGGCTGCGTGTGTTACTCTTTCCGGACCAGTCAAAGCAGACCATCACTGTGAACATAACGTATATGGTCGGTTCCAAGCATGAAAACTATGGCGAAACCGGAATGGCGCATTTGCTGGAGCACCTTGTCTTTAAGGGCACGCCGAAACATCCGAATATCCCTCAGGAACTGACCGAACATGGTGCCAGGCCCAACGGTACTACCTGGGTAGACCGGACAAATTACTTCGAAACGTTCAATGCGACCGAAGAAAATCTGAAGTGGGCGCTGGACCTTGAATCCGACAGAATGGTCAATTCATTCATTTCCAAAAAAGACCTGGACAGTGAAATGACTGTCGTGCGCAATGAATTTGAATCCGGTGAGAATGATCCGTTTCGCGTTTTGATGGAGCGCGTTCAGTCAACGGCCTTCCTATGGCACAATTACGGAAAATCGACGATTGGTTCACGAGCCGATATTGAGAATGTGCCGATCGAAAAGCTTCAGGCATTTTACAGAAAATATTATCAGCCAGACAATGCAGTCCTTACCGTTGTTGGCAAAATCGACGAGGCGAAAACGCTTCAGATGATCAATGAAAAATTCGGTGTCATTCCAAAACCTGCCCGCGAGATCAGCCCGACTTATACCGTTGATCCTACGCAGGATGGCGAGCGAAGCGTTGTCCTGAAACGTGTTGGTGATATCCAGGTAACCATTGCAGCTTACCATATTCCTGCTGGCTCCCACCCCGATTATGCTCCGATCAATGTGCTTGCGCGGATCCTCGGAGCCCAGCCTTCCGGCAGATTGTACAAAGCCCTTGTGGATTCCAAAAAAGCAAGCTTTACCGGTGCGTTCAGCTATCAGTGGAAAGAGCCCGGATTGCTCATGACGTACGCCCAGGTGTTGAAAGAAAAATCCCTGGATGACGCGAAACAAACCATGATGCAAACACTGGATGGAATAACTGCAAATGCGCCGACCCAGGAAGAAGTCGACCGGGCTAAAAATGAGCTGATCAAAAACATTGAGCTGATGTTCAACTCTTCCGAAAGAATAGGTTTAACGCTGAGTGAATCGATCGGCGCAGGCGACTGGAGGCTGCTGTTCCTCACCAGGGACAGGGTGAAAGAAGTTACTCTTGATGATGTAAAGCGTGTGGCCGCACAATACCTGAAACCAGATAACCGCACGGTCGGTGTATTCCTTCCAACCGAAAAACCCGAGCGCGCGGAGATCCCAGCCACCCCGGATGTTGAATCGCTGGTGAAGGATTACAAAGGCAACCAGAATATTGCTGCGGGCGAAGAATTCGATCCTTCCCCGGCAAATATTGAAAAACGGACTACCCGGATGAAACTGCCAAACGGGATGGGACTTGCATTACTTCCGAAAAAGACCCGTGGCGAGTCCGTTGAAGCGAGGATCAGCCTGCGTTTCGGTGACGAAAAATCCCTGGCCAATAAAGCCACGGCTGCGGAATTTGCCGGTACACTGCTAATGCGTGGAACTACGAAGCATACCCGTCAGCAGTTAAAGGACGAGTTTGACCGGCTAAAAGCCAACGTATTCATCGGAGGAGGAGCCACTTCGGCTTTCGTAAATGTTACTACGACAAGGCCAAATTTTATGGCGGTGATGAAACTCGTTGCTGAAGTGCTCAGAGAACCGTCATTCCCAGCGGATGAATTTGAAAAGCTGAAAAATGAACAGCTCGCCGATATCGAATCACAGAGAAGCGAACCACAGCCGATTGCCATGACCTTTATCCAAAGGCATATCAATCCCTATGCAGCCAGCGACCCCCGATACATCACAACCTTCGACGAAGATGTTACCAACATCCAGACGATAAAGATCGAAGATGTAAAAAATTTCCATAAGGCTTTTTATGGCGCATCCGACGCTACGATGTCGATCGTAGGGGATTTCGATGCAGCTGAAACGCAGAACCTTGTGACTGAACTTTTTGGCAACTGGAAGAGCCCGCAGCCCTTTGCAAGGCTTGTCAACAAAGCTGCCGAGGTGAAAACGATCAATGAATCCTTCCAGACGCCGGACAAGGCGAACGCATTTTTCGTCGCGGCCTATAATTTTGAATTCCGCGACGACCATGTTGATTACCCTGCGCTTGTTCTCGGAAACTTCATGCTGGGCGGCGGATTCCTCAACTCACGTCTCGCAACGCGTATCCGTCAAAAGGAAGGGCTGAGCTACGGCGTAGGTTCACAATTCAATGCAGGGTCCCTGGACCCGGTCGGAAGCTTCTTTGCGTTCGCAATCTATGCACCGGAAAATGTCGAAAAACTCGAAGCTGCCTTCAGGGAAGAGCTTCAGAAAGTAATCACCGAAGGTTTTACAGCTGAAGAAATAGCAGCGGCAAAATCCGGTTGGTCACAAGGACGAACAGTTAGCCGTTCACAAGATGCGAGCCTCGCCGGAACATTGAATAACTACCTGTATATCAAACGGGATCTCCAGTGGGACAAGACATTTGAAGATAAGGTGCTTGCCCTGACACCGGAACAAATCAATGCAGCGATGAAGCAACACCTGAACATTGACAAAATCAATATCGTAAAGGCCGGAGATTTTGCAAAAGGAAAAAAGGTCGCTGAGAAATAGCGGTCAACGATCATAAAAAAAAGCCTAAGGATGACTTAGGCTTTTTTTATGTATATGCTTTCCGTTTATCAGGATTTCGAAAAACGCTTGCGCTCGTTTTCATTGAGATAAATTTTACGCAGTCTGATCGATTTGGGTGTTACCTCCACATATTCGTCGGACTGGATATATTCCAGCGCTTCTTCCAGCGAAAATTTGATCGCGGGTGCGATCCGCATTTTTTCATCGGCGCCAGTAGCGCGCATGTTGGTCAGTTTTTTCGTCTTGGTGATATTCACAACAAGGTCACCGCCACGGCTATGCTCGCCGATCACCTGGCCTTCGTAAACAGGTTCGCCGGGTTCAATAAAGAATTTACCACGGTCTTGCAGGTTGTGCAGACTGTAGGCAATGGCTTCACCCTGCTCCATGACGATCAGTGATCCGTTGATACGGCTCGGTATTTCTCCCTTGTAGGGTGCGTATTCCTTAAAACGGTGGGTGACGATGGCCTCACCGGCGGTTACGTTAAGAAGATAATTACGCAATCCGATAATGCCCCTTGACGGGATCATGAATTTCAGGACCATCCGGTCGCCTTTCGGTTCCATGTTCGTCATCTCGCCTTTGCGTTGCGAAACACTTTCGATAGCTTTTCCGGCGTCAGATTCCGGAAGGTCAATGGTCAATTCTTCCATCGGTTCCGATTTCACGCCATTGATCTCCTTAAAAATAACTTGCGGCTGGCCGATTTGAAGTTCATATCCTTCGCGGCGCATCGTCTCAATCAAAACAGATAAGTGCAGCACACCCCTTCCATAGACGAGGAATGAATCAGCAGATCCGCTCTCTCCAAGCCGCATCGCCAGGTTTTTCTCTAATTCCTTTTCAAGTCTTTCCTTGATGTGACGGGAAGTGACATATTTACCCTCTTTTCCATAAAATGGCGAGTTGTTAATGGTAAAGAGCATACTCATGGTAGGCTCATCGATTGCGATGGTCTTCATTGCCTCCGGCTTTTCAGAATCGGCAACAGTGTCTCCGATATCGAAACCTTCCAGGCCAACCAGGGCAGCGATTTCACCAGGCTTTACTTCCTCGACCTTTTGTTTCTCAAAACCTTCAAATACATAAAGGTCCTTGATCTTCGTCTTGACAATCGTTTTTGCGTCGCGCTTCACCAAAGCGATTGGCTGGCCGGAACGGATACCGCCCCTATGGACACGTCCGATCGCCACCCTTCCGATATAGGAAGAGTATTCCAGTGAAGTGATAAGCATTTGTGTATTGCCTTCCGCGACTTTCGGCGCCGGGATGTGCTCGATTATACCGTCGAGCAGCGGCGTAATGTTGGTCGTCGGATTTCTCCAGTCGGCACTCATCCAGCCTTGTTTGGCTGAACCGTAGAAAGTCGGAAAATCCAGCTGGTATTCTGATGCATCAAGCTGGAACATCAGGTCGAATACCTGCTCGTGGACCTCATCAGGAGTGCAGTTTTTCTTGTCAACCTTGTTGATGACCACAATCGGTTTCAAACCAAGCTGCAAAGCTTTGCTCAATACGAATCGTGTTTGTGGCATCGGCCCTTCAAACGCGTCGACCAGCAACAGGCAGCCGTCGGCCATATTCAACACCCGCTCAACTTCACCCCCAAAGTCGCTGTGACCCGGTGTATCGATCACGTTGATCTTGTAGTCCTTGTACCGCACGGATACATTCTTGGCAAGGATGGTTATTCCACGCTCACGCTCCAGGTCATTACTGTCCATGATAAGCTCGCCCGGGTGCTCATGATCTTTAAACAGCTTACCAGCCATGAGCAGTTTGTCAACCAGCGTCGTTTTGCCGTGGTCAACGTGAGCAATAATCGCAATGTTCCTGATCTTATTAACGTCCATAAATCCTCGAAAAACCTGTTATTTACAATTGAGGGCGCAAAGGTACGATTAATTTCAGGATTATCTGCGATGTTGCGCAAAAATGGGATCGGCCGGAAACCCTGCCGAACATATATCGCGTGATCGGTAAAAATACTTCCTGAACATTCGGACTGGCTCACCACCGCCAACGATTGTTCCGCGCCGAAAGAATGAGTTATAATGTAAGCCTGAGGAATGTGCCCATCGGCAGGTCCTTTCCCTGACGCGACTTCAGGTAGAATTCTCCATACTCCGCAGCGGAAAGATCAAAATACGTCTTGGCAACATTAAGACCGACCACAGCCGATAACCCAACGGCGTACATGCTTAAAATGAAAAAAGCATTTTTCTCTTCCAGGAGCGCGCTGCTGACCTGGACCAATTCATCAAGCTGCTCGGGCAACGTCCATTTCTCACCTTCGGGACCCCGGCCGTAAGGTGGCGGATCCATGATTATTCCGTTATAACGGTTTCCTCTTTTCGCTTCGCGTTTTACAAATTTAAAAGCGTCCTCATATACCCACCGTATATCCGTCAGTTGATTCAGCTGCATATTCTGATTGGCCCAGTTCAGACCCGGGCGCGAGGCATCGCAATGAACGACGTGCGCTCCCGCGGCCCTTGCCACGGTTGATGCCGCGCCGGTATAAGCAAACAGGTTCAGGATACGCGGCTCAGCGAGCTTCCAGCCACGAACGGTATCGAAAATAAAATTCCAGTTGTTTCCCTGTTCCGGAAAAATACCGACGTGTCCGAAACTGGTAAGGGCCAGACGCAAGGTTATATTCAAAGAATCGTATTGATACTGGATATTCCAGCTATCGGGCATCGATTTGTTTTTCGACCATCCTCCTGCGACGTCGTCGGTGAACCTGAACTTGTCTTTTTGTTCACGGATAAATTTGGCATCAGCCACACGCTTCCATTCATTCTCATCCAAACTTTTTTGCCAGATCGCCTGGGGCTCCGGACGAATAAGCGTGTACTTTCCGAACCTTTCGAGCTTTTCGAAACCGCCTGTGTCAAGCAGTTCGTATTCTTTCCATGATCCGGGATGCAGTAATTTCAAATTCACACGAAGGAAGGTTAAACAACACGCACAAAACTATGAATAGATCGATAAAGGCAAAACTATCAGCAAAACATTCCCCGTTTTCCTTTCGGCTCTTGATCTGCTTTTCATAATAGCTTAATTTTAAGAATGAACGCGAAATTGATCACCAGGAGTTCGATCGTGCTCCTGACAATTGGTTGCATACAGGTCGCATGCGTCTGCGGCGGACCTGGCGAGCCGGACTACAAAATAATAAGCTACAAACTCAATGCAATCAGGGGATCAATATATCCCGGCGATTCCCGGCTCTATTTTTATGACCGCCCGGACGCACAACTTTCGTCAGGAGATTCGATCGCGTTTGATTCTTTGGGATTCTCTTTTCAACCCGAGGTGATGCATCTCAGCATGCTGTCAGGTTCGATGATGTCTTCTGCATACGCATGCGAGCCGGCTCCGGGAATGCCAACGCAGTCAATTCATCGCATCCGTATCTCAAGCGATCAGCAGTTCATCACGGAGGAGGGTACCTATGAACCGGGCACGATCCTCAATGAACATTTCGATGTGAACAACGGAGAATTTGAATCAATACAATCCATGCTGTCGAATCGGAATCTCGCCTACCGGGGTGGCTTTATCCTGACTTTGTCTTCCGGCGTATCAACCACACAGCGTCACACTTTCAGTTTTCAAGTTATCTTGTCAGACAGTTCAAAGTTTGAAATGGAATCTCTTCCGGTCATCATCAGGCCTGAATAAACTGGGACCCGGTTCATTAACATGCACTTCAGAATCACCAGCACACAGAATCCAAAGATCAAAAGCCTGATTTCCCTTGAGAAACCGCGAGAGCGGAGAAAGCAGGGTCTATTCATTGTTGAAGGTATCAGGGAGATCGCGATGGCCCTAAATGCCGGATACAAAATTGGCAACCTGTTCTTCTGCGATGAAATGATCAGCCCGGAGAGCCTTTCATCCTTTGGAACTTCGGATAAGCTGCTCATCCCAGTTGCAAAGGATGTTTTCGAGAAAATTGCGATCCGTGAAAATTCCGGCGGCGTGCTTGCTGTCGCGGAGCAAAAAGTGCATCGCCTGCAAGATATCAAACCCGGAAAAAATCCATTGATTCTTATTCTTGAATCGGTTGAAAAACCAGGGAACCTTGGCGCCATGCTCAGGACAGCCGACGCGGCAGGTCTTGATGCGGTGATCAGTTGCGATCCGAATACGGATTTCTACAATCCGAATGTGATCCGGTCCAGCATCGGTTGTGTCTTCTCGAACCAGATTGCGTCGGCTACTTCCGGGGAAACCATTGAATGGCTTCAGCGCAACCGAATTGCCATTTACAGCACTTACCTCGAAGCATCCAAGCCTTATCACGAAGTGGATTTCACCAAACCTTCTGCCATCGTCATGGGTACAGAGTCAACAGGCTTGTCGGATATCTGGGTAAAGAATTCGTTCGCCAATATTATCATTCCCATGCATGGAAAAATCGATTCCATGAACGTGTCAACCGCAGCTGCCGTCGTTGTTTTCGAAGCAAAAAGACAAAGAAAATTTCAGTAAATAATTCATTACCTTAGCGTTCCTGAACTCCTATGGAGAATCCTCCACTTCCCGAAAAAAGCATTCAGGATGACAAATTCCTGAACGCCCTGGCAGAGGCTTTTCGCCTTCAGGAGGCCATTATAAACTCGACGCAACTTGCTATTATCTCCACGGACCCAAATGGGATCATTAACAGTTTCAACCGTGCGGCGGAACAGCTCCTGGGCTATCGCTCTGACGAGGTTATTGGCAAGGCCAATCCACTGATCTTTTACGATCTCGGCGAAATTGTCAACACCGCTGAAACTCTTTCACGGGAACTGAGCATCGGCGCCGAACCGGTTTTTGATGTCCTGACCCGAAAAGTGACTGCCGAAAACGCACCCTACTCAAGTGAATGGTCCATGATCCGGAAGGACGGGTCACGGTTTCCGGCCATCGTTACCCTGAGCGCCTTACGGGATGAAGACGGATCACTGATCGGGTTTGTTTCAATCACAGAAGACATCAGCGACAGAAAAAAGGCGAGTGAAGAGGCCGCGGCCGCAGAGCAAAAGTTCCGGCTGCTGGCGGAAAATATTCCGGGTGTAATTTACCTGTGCAACAATGATGCGACCTTTTCCATGATCTATCTCAACGATCGGGTGAAAGATCTCACAGGCTACGACCGGCACGAATTTATCAATGGCGAAATAGATTTTGTAAAGTTGTATCATCCGGATGATACAGAAATGATCTTTAGAAAAGTTGGTGAAGCACTCGCCCAGAAAAGAAGTTTTCAGCTGCGGTACAGGCTTCGCCATCGCTCCGGTGACTGGCGTTGGGTCGATGAAGTGGGCATCGCGGTTTATGACAGCGACAACATCCTGATGCTCGAAGGATTTATCAGCGACATCACCGAGCAAAAACGCGCGGAAGAGAAGCTGGAAAAAGTAGCGCAGGAAAACCTGCGGGTGTTCAACAATCCCGTTAACCTCAACGCGATCGCGGGCTTCGATGGATATTTCAAACGACTGAGTCCCGCATGGACAGAGATCCTCGGATGGAGCACCGAAGAGCTGCAGGCAAAACCGTTTATTGAGTTTGTACATCCCGACGACGTCGAGGCCACCAAACGTGCGGCGATCTTTGTTTCCGGCGGTAACAATCTTTATACTTTTGAAAACCGCTACCGTTGCAAGGACGGAACTTACCGCTGGTTGCTGTGGGGATCCGCCGCCGACATCGGGAATAAACTGATTTACGCCTCGGCAATCGATATCTCGGAACGGAAAACATCCGAGGAAGAGTTATTGACCTCAAAAAAGAATCTCGAATCCGTAGCTGGAAAACTTCAGGAGCAGAACAGGCAACTCGATGAATTTGCCCATATCATCTCGCACAACTTTAGATCTCCCCTCGGTAATATTCATGCGCTGATCAACCTGCTGGACGAACAAAGCACGATCGCCGATTACAGGCTGATCTTCGAAAAACTCCGCAACGTTTCTAAAAACCTCGGAGAAACGATGAATGACCTGATGGATACGCTGAAGGTTCGGACCAACACCAATATCGAAAAGACGGATATCCGCTTTAAGGAGATTCTCGATAAAGTCGTTCAAACCCTGGAAGGGGATCTGATCATGGCCGAGGCTTCAGTCACATTCGATTTCAACGAGGCACCATCGATATTTTATCCGCGTCCCTACCTGGAAAGTTTTTTTCAGAATCTGCTTAGCAATGCGATCAAATACCGTTCAACGGAGAGACGACCGCTCATTCATTTTGAATCGCGCTTCAGCGACGAACGTATTCAGCTTCGCGTGTCCGACAATGGCCTTGGTATTGACATGGAACAGTTCGGAGATAAACTTTTCGGGCTTCATAAAACATTTCACATGCACGAAGAGGCCCGCGGTGTTGGCTTATTCCTGATTAAAACGCAGGTGGAATCACTCGGGGGCTCGATCACAGCGGAAAGTGCCGTCGACCAGGGAACCACCTTTATCCTTACCTTCTGATCCCTGGTGTCTATTCATCCCGCAGTGAGTTAACAGGATTGGACGATGCGGCTCTGATCACATGGAATGCAACGGTCAGGAATGTAATCACCATCGCAAGCACGGCAGAGACAACAAAGGTCATCCACTCACCACGGAGGTTAATCCTGTAAGCAAAGTTCTCCAGCCAGTTTTCCGTGAAATACCAGGATAACGGGAATGCGAGCACTGTTCCAATGCCAACCAGAATAAAGAACTCGCGGGACACCAGTAGCACGAGATTCCTGACGCTGGCGCCGATCACTTTCCGTACACCGATCTCTTTGGTTCTCTGCTGGGTGGTAAAAGCTGACAAACCCAGCAAGCCCAGACACGCGATAATAATGGTCAGGCCGGAAAAGGCGGTAAATATCTGACTTCGCTTTTCATCCGCCTTGTATTGTGAATTAAAATCCTGGTCGAGAAAATTATACTCAAAGGTATAGTCCGGAAAAATTTCCTTCCATGCGCTCTCCACTGCGGCAACGGACTCCCGGACATCTCCCTCTTCCGTACGGACAAAAACATATGAGTTCCTTTTCTCCAGCATGATCATCAGGGGCTCAATCGGATCGTACAGGGAGTTTTGATGGTAATCCTTTACCACACCAACAACCCTGCGCTCGTCATCCGGATCGTCCGGCCCCCCCTCGAAAATGAACTTTTTGCCAATCGGATCTTTCCATGCCATCCGCTTTACCATAGACTCGTTCACAAGCACGGCATAGCTCGTGTCGGCGGGAATGTCTCGGGAAAAATCCCTGCCGTTGACTATTTTCATTCCCATCGTTTTCACAAAATCAAAATCAGCACCAAAAAGGTCCACACCTCTGTCGACAAGTTTTCCTTCATTGTCTTCGACTTTCAGCAACAATTTCCCGATGCCTTCTCCCGGAGAAGAGTTCGCCATGCCAACACCGGCAACTTCTTTCACCTGTTTCAGCCTGTCGACAAGGACCTGCGATTTTTGCCGTTGGGCGCGGTCATTTAACTGAATCCTGATCACATGTTCTTTGTCAAATCCAAGGTCTTTGTTCCTCAAAAATTGCAGTTGATCATAGACGATCAGGGTCGATACAAGCATGAAAATTGAAATTGCAAACTGCAGAACCACCAGGGATTTTCTCAGTAAAGCCGTACCACCTTTGGCAGCGAGTTTTCCCTTCAGCACATTGACCGGATTAAAACCGGAAAGGTAAAATGCAGGATAACTTCCCCCGATAACGCCCACGAAAAGCACAACAGCGATTAAACTAAGCAGCACCTTCGCTTGGAGAATATAGGAGAATGGAAGTTGTTTGTTTGCCAGAAAGTTAAATGCCGGCAACAAAGCATAGATCAGAATCATGCTTACCGCGAGCGCTATCAACGCAATAACAAGCGATTCGGCGAGAAACTGAGATATCAGTTGAAAGCGCTGTGATCCCATCACCTTTCTAATGCCGACTTCTTTTGCCCGGGTGGCCGACCGCGCCGTAGCCAGGTTCATATAATTGATGCATGCAATGATCAGCATAAATGCGGCGACCGCTCCGAAAATAATGATCACCGAAATGTCACCCCCGGCTTCCGCCTCATCCTGTATTTTGGAATATAAGTGGATGTCGGTAATGCGCTGCATTTCATAATTGATCTTAATACCATACTGATCGAAAATCGGGTTGACCTTTTCCTTGATCACTTTTTCCAGGCTTGCATTCATTTTACTCAGGTCATATCCTTCCGGAAGCTGGATGTAAGTGAACACCCCGAAATTTCCCCAGCTGCCCTGAAAATCCGGCCGCGTATTACGGGAGATGAGCGCGTCAAAACGGAAATGAGAATTCAGTGGAACGTCCGCCATTATGCCAGTGATCTTGAAATCCTCGCCTTGTTTGTTTTGCAACGACTGGCCCAGTGCCCCTGTTGTGCTGCCGAAATACTTGATTGCCATTTTTTCCGTCAACACTATTGAAAACGGATTGTCAAGGGCAGTTGCCATATCACCCGCGATCCATTGATAGGTGAACATGTCAAACACCGTGGAGTCTGCCAGGTAAAAATCGTTCTCGGTAAATTGCTTGTCGCCGTTTTTATAAGGCGTGTTCGGCGTGCCAAAAAACCGAACTGCATTCTTAACTTCCGGGTAATTATCGCGTAATTCCTGCCCAAGCGGGATTTGTGCCACAGCCCAGGTAAAGGCATTGTCCGGCTCCTTTATATTCGAAACGATACGGTAAATATTATTGGCGTTTTTATGATACCTGTCAAAACTTAGTTCATCGAGGATATACATCAGCAGAAACAGACTGCAGGTGATCCCGATGGTGAGACCAAGTACGTTGATCGCACTATAGGTCCGGTCTTTGACAATATTTCTAATAGCGATCTTGAGCAGATTTTTTAACATGGTGGTATATCAATTTCAACAATGTACTAATGATGAGCGCGGCCCAAAAAAAGTTTTAATTATGCAAGGGATAAAAAAATAGAGGCTCAACCGAATTACCTAAACCTAACTTCAGCGTATTTGTCGGACGAGCGCTCTTTTGGAATATCGGCTTCAGGAAATCAACTACTATGCCCTTCTTTAAACACGCGAAATTGACTATCCTTTGTATCCGATGACCGGCTCTTTGTTCATAACCGAAAAAATTTTGTTCAGTTACGGACATGCTTATCATCCCTTTGTTTCAAAAAAAGCATCATGTTCAGGGTTAGGCGGGCAGGAATTTACGCTTTCGCAACAAGGCCGCACAAATGAGCGTGATTAAAATACCAACCGGCAATATTTCCACCAATGTAAAAGCAAAACGGATGATAGGGTTTTGATATGCTTCACCCCATTGCTCCATTTGTGCTTTGGCTTCCCGGATTTTAGCTTCTGAGGCTCCCTCGTGTTCGAGTTTTTCAATCATGCTCGATGCATAATATTCGATAAAAGCGTCCCCCTTAAAGCGGAAATAGATGTCCCATGTGATGGCGTACATGATAGAAGCCAGCACAGCGATCAGGATCCCCACCTTGAAAGCCCGCCAGAAGGAAATTGTACCGTTTTCATACTGATCCCGGTAGGTTTTGATCCCAAAAAAAATGGTGGACAGTGCGATGACCATGGTTGCATAGCCCACGATCATTCCGTTGTCTGTATTAAGGACCCCGGACTCATGCAGTGGCATACTGATTAGCATCATGGCGGAAACAACCACTCCCGCGATCATTCCGTTGATTAAGATTATTTTTCTCATAATGATATTTTTTGACGCTAAACAAATTCACACACCCGATTCTGCGGTCACCCGAAAAGGTGAATTATAAAATTGCAATTAAAAATCACCCTAATTAGCGACTTCTAGGGGATGAGGTTAAGCTCCTTGCCTTTTTGTATTGCCTGCGTTCTGCGGTTCACATCGAGCTTTACGAAAAGGTTGGAAAGGTGGGTCTTGACCGTGTTCTGGGATACAAAGAGCTTTTCCGCAATCTCCTGGTTGGAAAGGCCTTTTGCTATCAGCTCCAACACTTCGTGTTCCCTTTTGCTGATCCCAAGTTGTTTGAGATTATTTTCGTTAACCGAGAAAATGCCCTCGCGTTGCGCAACAACAAGCGTTTTCTTTTTCGTGAGCTTCAATCCGGCCCAAACACCCATACCGGTAAATACCAATGCAACAAGTCCCAGATAAAATTCCAGGGACAGGTCTCTGATGAGGTACTGATATTCAAGAACCTTCAGGCCAGCCGTGACTCCTGCAAGGATAAATGAATATAACAAAATCGTTTTCCACATTTTCGGCGAAATATATCCGGCAATTTAATATACTGACTTTTGTGAAATGGTTCATTACAAAACCGAGAGATTGTCAACGAATCGATAGAACGAATGTGACCGACTGGTCGACTATGATTGTCTGAGCCCTACGGGATAAAAGTGACTGACGGTATGGTTCCAAGAAGTATTCGGTCCATTCAACTCAACCGGGTGTGAATTCAGATCCACTGGTAAAGAGTCCGGAAACAGATCAGCCAAACGTTAGCCCGCCCAGCCATCCCGGTCGAGGCTGCGATAATGAATTGCTTCCGCCAGATGCTCGGCAAGGATAGCTTCTGACATGGCCAGATCTGCAATGGTGCGAGACACTTTCAAAATCCGGTCATAAGCGCGCGCCGAAAGGCCCAGCCGCTCCATGGCTGTTTTCAGCAACTGTTTTCCTTCGTCATTGATGTGGCAAATTTTTTTCACCATGTTGGAGGGCATCATTGCGTTGCAGTAAACATAGGTTTGCTTCTCAAAACGTTTAGACTGAATTTCCCTGGCCCGAACGACACGCGTTCTGATCTCTTCGGACGTCTCCACACGACGGTTGGCCGTCATTTCGTCAAAACTGACCGGCACAACTTCAACGTGCAGATCGATGCGGTCCAGCAACGGACCACTCACCTTGCTGAGGTATCGTTGGACGGTGCCTGGTACACATACACAATCTTTTTCGGGGTGATTGTAAAACCCGCAGGGACACGGGTTCATGCTGGCGACGAGCATAAAATTGGCGGGATATTCGATCGAGACCTTTGCCCGAGAAATTGTCACTTTCCTGTCCTCCATCGGTTGCCGCATCACTTCAAGCACCGATCGTTTGAACTCCGGAAGTTCATCGAGAAATAAAACGCCATTGTGAGCGAGCGATATTTCACCGGGCTGGGGATGACCTCCGCCACCTACCAGGGCCACATCTGAAACCGTATGGTGCGGGCTGCGGAACGGACGGGTGGTCAGCAAACCGGTTTCCCGCGACAGCTTGCCCGCCACGGAGTGGATCTTGGTAGTTTCAAGAGCTTCCGGCAAAGTGAGCGGCGGTAGGATTCCCGGCAGCCGTTTTGCCAGCATCGTTTTGCCAGCCCCCGGCGGTCCGATCATGATAACGTTGTGGCCACCTGCCGCCGCAATTTCCAACGCACGTTTGATATTTTCCTGGCCCTGCACATCCTTGAAGTCAAAATCGTAATTGTTGAGCCGCGTATCGAAAACTTCCCTTGTATTCACGACTACGGGATTTATTTCAATTCGATCTTGCAGGAATGCTACTGCGTGCTGGAGACTTTTTACGGGGAGCACCCTGATATTGCCGACGACAGCTGCCTCGCGCGCATTGTCTTCCGGCAGGAGAAAGCCTTTGAAACCTTCCTTCTCCGCCTGGATCGCGATTGGAAGAACGCCTTTGATTGGACGCAGCGTGCCATCGAGGGCAAGCTCACCCATGATGAGAAAGCGGTCGAGGTTTGGCGCTTCGATTTGGCTGGACGCCTTGAGGATGCAGAGGGCTATCGGAAGGTCATAAGCAGAACCTTCTTTGCGGATATCGGCAGGCGCAAGATTGATTACGGTTTTTTTCCGCGGCATGAAAAAGTTCGCACTTTTCAATGCAGACTCTACCCGGTGCTGACTTTCCTTGATCGCGTTGTCTGGAAGGCCACTCATGAAGAAGCGCAGACCCTGGTCCACACTTACTTCCACCATGATCGTTCTGGCATCGACGCCATGAACGGCACTGCCGTACGTTTTCGCCAGCATATTAGAGAGGGTTATTAAAAAACTTATTTAAAAAACTAAACGTTCGTCTTCGGTTGAGGAGGCGCGCTGATCTTCGATGCCTCCTGCATATCAAATAATTTTGCTTTCAATGTATTCAGTTCATGATTGAGCGCATCCTTCTCCTTCTGATATTCTTTATAAAGAGATACCGCCCACACGATATCAACGATCAGCAGGATCAGGCCGAGCAAGGTAATCCATTTGAAACTCCACACCCATCCGACCATGCTAAAAAGGAGGTTTGCATTGTTGTCAAGAATGATCGTAAAAATGAATGCGCTCAAATGAAAGAGGGCAAAAATTGCAAAGAAGATCCATCTGTTCTTTTTCATGCGCGGCCAGGCCTCGGGGTTATGTTAACTATTTAAAGGTAATTCAAAAAAATTAAATTCACCATTCCCGGCGACCCTGTTATGTTTTCTGAATTTCATTCAATTTTCTGTATAATCCGTTGCTTGTGATCAGTTCATCGTGTTTTCCCCTTTCTACAATTTCTCCGTTTTGTATCACAATGATCTCATTCGCGTGCTGAATGGTGCTCAAACGGTGCGCAATGACTACCGACGTCCTGTTCTTCATCAGATTAAAAAGCGCGTCCTGAACCAATTTTTCAGACTCTGAATCCAGCGCAGAGGTAGCTTCGTCGAGGATCAGGATTGGAGGATTTTTCAATACAGCCCTGGCAATGCTCAGCCGCTGCCTTTGACCTCCCGAAAGCTTGGAACCGCGCTCCCCGATCATCGTCTCATATCCCTCGGGGGTCTGTGTGATGAATTCGTGGGCATTTGCAATTTTAGCGGCCTGCATTACATCTTCCAGCTTTACATGGTCCATCCCGAAGGCGATGTTGTTGAAAATTGTATCGTTGAACAAAATTGACTCCTGCGTGACCACACCGATTTGCTTGCGTAGCGATTCGAGTTCGTATTCGGTAATGGCAATGCCATCGATGAGAACCTCTCCGGATGCCGGATCATAAAAGCGCGGGATCAGGTCTGCCAGTGTCGATTTCCCGCCGCCGGATGGGCCCACAAGGGCGACGGTTTTGCCCTTCTGGATTGTCAGATTGATGTTTTGAAGCACATGTTCGCGGTCGTAGGCAAAATTGACGTCTTTAAATTCGATTGTATGGGAGAATTCACCGAGTGGAATGGCGCCAGGCTTGTTTCTGATGAGCGACTCGAGATCCATCACCCTGAATATCCTTTCGGCTGCAATTGTACCCTTCTGCAAGGAAGTAATTCCGTTTGAAAAATTCTTTGCAGGCTGGATCATATTGGCGTAAATCGTAAGGAACCCGAAGAACACAGAAGGCGCAAGCTCTTTATCCCCGCCGAGAACCATTACACCACCATAGTAAAGGATTGCCGCCACCACGACGACACCAAGGAACTCGGACACAGGCGATGCCAATTCATTCTTGCGCGAGATAGAGAGATTCACTTTCCGGTGATAACTCGTTTCTCTGTCGATTTTACGTAGGAGAAAGTTCCTCGCATTAAATGCATTAACCACCCGCATACCACCAAACGTTTCCTCGAGAATATTCACGATCCTGCCCATCGCTTCCTGGCTGAGCTTTGCTTTCTTCTTCAGTCTGCGGATGATCTCCGAGATAATTACTCCGGTGATGGGAAGGATTACCATTGTGAACAAAGTCAGTTTTACGGAAATGGTAAATAAAATAATCACGAAGACGATGAGCGTGAGCGGTTCCTTGAACACCGATTTCAAGCCGTTGACAACCGCACCTTCCACTTCGCCGACATCGTTGGTAAATCGCGAGATGAGATCGCCTTTTCGCTGATCGCTAAAAAAACCAATGTGCATCCGTGACACGTGATCGAACAGCTGCACTCTCATGTTCTTGACGACATCCACTTTAAGCCGCGATGCAGCCATACGTTCCATGTATCTGAAGATGTTCGACATCAGCACAAAAAATACAATCAAACCACAAACAGCCATCAGGGTATACTGATCCCCATATATTTTCAACAGCGAATTGAAATGGTATTTAAAAAGCGTTGTTAGATATTCGGAGGAGAGTTCGAAGTCAGGATATGCAATTTCCACGACTCTCGCCTGCTTGAAGAGAATGTCGAGCAGCGGCATGGTGAGCGTCAGATAAATCGCCTGAAACAAAACACCAAACAGCGCAAAAATAAAAAACTGGATCAGCCTGGGAGTAAGTCGGGGTGCGTACCGAAGGATCCGGAAGTATATTTTCATTTATCTCAAAACTCGTATAATCGTTTTGGAATATTCCAACGCAAAGCTACGGAAGTTATTGATGTATTGTTATCGTAAGCCGTCAGCAGGCTTTTGCTTTTGCGTAGCACGATTGTACCATCAATGAATAAATTGTGTTTAAACTGCCAGCTGGTGGAGAAGCTTCCAAAAAAAATTTCGTTAGACTCTCCTTGTGCAATTTTGTTGTTGTACTCCTGCATTCTTGTCCGGTTGACCTTGAGAATATCGCTGCCCCAGTTCTCACCCGGCCCATCGCGACCAGTTTCAATGTAGATCAGTTTGCCGGTCAGCTGCAAGCGGGGAATCGGCTGATAACGCGCTATGCCAACGAGTTCCCTGAAATTTGCACCGAGGGGATGCGCTAGCGGCTGCCGGTAATGCGAGTAGCTTCCATAGTTCGTGCCATGTGAATAGGTGTAAGGCCTTACCAGATTGATCTCGCCCTGGAGGTCGAGGTTGGAAACGCTGAATGCATCAATATATTTTCCTCCCACCTGTACCCCAAACTTGTTGGCCCACCATCCGTTGCCCTCCCTGATATTGTCGATCACAAATTCATCGAGGGTGAACTGGCCATAAAGCTGAATGTTTCTGATCGGATTCCATTTGAAGTCGAGCCCAAGCAGAACATTGTCGCTGCTTCCGTTTTGCTGCTCGACCGCGCGATAAAAAATGATCGGATTAAAATAATCAAGCCGAAGGTGGTCGGTGCCTGTGGAATCGTCACCGGTGAATATCACCGTTTCGAAAACTCCGACGTTCAGATTTTTTCCGATGTTCAGACTCAGGTGGTGAAGGGCATTGAATTTATTCGGATAACCACCGTCCCTCGCTCTGAGTCCGGATAATGTTCCGGTGATATCGGCCGTCATCTGCGTGATCGCGAAAAGATAATTCAGCTTCCATACCTTCACATTCCCGCGAAAAAACATCATGGGGGAAGCGTTGTCGCTGAATGAAAGGGAACGATAACCATTACCGATAAAGAAACGGTCATGGCCGAGCTGAAGGTGAATATGTCTGGTAGCATCATAGGTGATATAACCGCGGGCCTGAAGAAAATCAACGCCCTTTCCCTCCTTATATTCTTTCCAGAAACCTTCGTGTGGTATGGCAGGGTTCGTGGCCATCTGATCCCAAACGTATGACGGAAGTATCGCCTGGTTGTCTGTCAGGTATGTGTAAAATCCTACCTTGCCATCGACCATTCCCCTGACTTCAACGCCACGGGTATTTGTAAAAAGTCTGTCTGCCCTTCGCGAATCGTCGCCCATTCCCACATAAATAACCGGGTTGATATGAAGGTCCAGCCCGTCTGTGCGCACGTGATACAGATCTGACTTTTTCCTGTAAAAATGCTTTAGCACCGGTTTTTTACTGTCGTTGGTATTCTCCACCGACCACTCCCAGTTGTCATTATTAAGAAAGTCATAGTTAAATTGATCGGCTTTCGAACTGAAAACGCCGAGGGTTTTTAAGGTATCTACGAAACCGACAATATCGGACCGTTTATAAGGTTTGATCGTCGTAAAAACGGCCGGTATGATACGCGCGGATTTGATTTCGTATCGGTCAATCAGGTGATAATAGTCTTCATTCAGCGGTGCATAATTGCTTTGGGCCAGGGCAATGGCAGGCATCAGGACTAATAATAGGACTATACTTCTCATTTCTCTAAAAAAGTGTTTCAGGTGCTAAACGACCTTATTTTGGCCATCATTCGCAAAATATAAAGCATTTATTTGTACAACAGCGTCCCTCAGAGATCGGTGAGCATTAGCTATTTGGCTCATTCCAGGCCATTTTTGTGGATTTGGCGACATAGCCACATGGAAGTTGGAATTTCGGGCCCCCATATGGGCGCATATCTTTGCAATCCAAATTTTTGCGTGTTTATTGATTTTTCCCCGGATGTATTTATCTTTGCAGTCCTTTTACAGGAAAAACGCATAAATTATCATGAAAAAAGGCATTCATCCGGACTACAAAGAAGTGATTTTTTGGGATACTTCAAGCGACACGAAATTTAAGAGTCGTTCTACACAGCATTCGAAGGAAACGATCAAGTGGGAAGACGGAAAGGACTATCCTGTAATCAAAGTCGAAGTTAGCTCGGCCTCACACCCATTTTTTACCGGCAAGAAGCTGTTTGTTGATACGGCCGGACGGGTTGAGAAATTCAAAAACAAATATCAAAAGAAAGCTTAATTACTCTTCATAATAAGCACTGTGAAAAGGTCTTCGTTCTGAAGACCTTTCTTTTTGGACCTTGATTCGAAGGATTGAAAGGATTGCCTTGACCTTGATTCGAAGGATTGAAAGGATGGCCTTGACCTTGATTCGTAGGATTGAAAGGATGGCCCTGATTGATTTGAAGGATTATAAGGATGGCCTTGATTTGATTCTAAGGATTGAAAGGATGGCTTGATGGGCCTGATTCAAAGGATTTTGGGGATTGGGGAAACTCGTGAATCATCGAAATTTGAATAATCTTTGGGTTTTGATCGTGAATCCGTAAATAGTGCCGATGAATTTGATTTTGTTTGATGATCCGGTTATACGGCTGAACCTGTTGCCATTCACATTTACGCGGCCAGTGGCCAAGATTCGTGTGGGCATTCTCACAATCGATGAGAAATGGGAAAAATGGTTTGGCATAAAGCCAGCCTTTCAAACGCAACCCTATCTGCAAACGAAGTACCCTCCACCGGTGAGCGCCGGTCAAAACCTGTTGATCAACGCAGCCCTATGTCCGGATGAAAAACTGGTTGATAAGATCAAAGGCCTCCCCAGCGGTTATTTTCTTGTGAAGAATCAGGTTCTTTTGGCGGCCAATAATCCAGGGAATGAAATGAATCAGCTCAATACCCTCGAATATCCTGATGCAGTAACGCTCATCGATAAATCCTGGAAAATTTTTTCAGAAAACGGAAAGCAGCTGCGTCTGGACTTCACATTGATCACCAAAGGCAGAAGATCGGCGCAAATGCCAGACAAGCATACCGTTGTATATGGCGAGGAAAATCTCTTCCTGGAAGAAGGAGTCACTCTTAAGGCTGCCGTCATCAACGCCGAAAATGGTCCCGTTTATCTTGGGCGCAACAGCATTGTTCAGGAGGGAGCGATGATCCGCGGCGCTTTTGCCCTGTGTGAAGGCGGACATTTGAACATGGGCGCCAAGGTGCGGGGTGATACAACGATCGGGCCGTATTCAAAAGTTGGAGGAGAGATCAGCACCTCGGTGCTTTTCGGGTACAGCAACAAGGCGCACGATGGATTTCTCGGATGTTCGGTACTCGGTGAGTGGTGTAACCTCGGGGCCGATACCAATACTTCGAATCTGAAAAACAACTACGACCATGTCAGGCTTTGGAGTCATGCTTCCGGCAGTTTTGAAAGTACGGGCCTGCAGTTTTGCGGATTGATGATGGGCGACCATAGCAAAAGCAGTATCAACACAATGTTTAATACCGGGACGGTCGTTGATGTCTCGGCGAATGTCTTCGGTGAAGGGTTTCCCCGCAACTACATTCCGTCTTTTGCGTGGGGAGGATCTGGCGGGTTTTCAACGTATAAAATTGATAAGGCGCTTGAAACCGCTGAGCGGGCGATGGCACGGCGAAACGTGGTGCTTGATAAAGTTGAGCAGGACATCCTGATCACCGTCTATCAGATGACAGCTGTTACCAGAGCCTGGGAAAAGTAAAGTTCGAACAACCAGACAAGGATGAGATTTTCAGACATACCGGGACTCGCCGAAACGAAGAAGTTGCTGGTGCAGGCCGTGCAGGCAAATCATGCGGCGCACGCACAATTGTTCATCGGAACACAGGGAGCGTTAAACCTGCCTGTGGCATTGGCGTATGCCACATTCATTCATTGTGAGCAAAGGGGCGACGACGCTTGTGGCACCTGCCCCGCATGCTCAAAGAATATCAAATTCATTCACCCTGACACGCATTTCGTGTTTCCGCTGAGCAACGTGAAAAATGACAAGGATGAGGACCGTTTCAAGGCAGAGATCATGAAATCCTGGCGTTCTTTTTTGCTCGAGCAGCCCTTCGGTAACCTTGACGACTGGACGAACCATTATGGCGGAGAAGACAAGCTCGCGCTCATTTCACGCGAAGAAAGCCGCGAGATCATCAAGAAACTTTCTTTAAAACCTTTTGAGAGCAAAAGCAAAGTTATGATCATCTGGCAGCCGGAGCTGATGCATCCCTCGGCGGCCAATGGGATCCTGAAAATTCTGGAAGAACCTGCCGCCCATACATATTTTATCCTCGTGACAAATGCAGCAGACAAGTTATTGCCCACGATCATTTCAAGGACACAGCTCGTCACCATTCCTCTGCTTGGCGACGATGAAATGGCGGCATTCCTTCAGCAAAGAGGCGTTGGCCAGACACAGGCCAATAAGATAGTCCAGCTGGCCGACGGAAATATCAACCTTGCCCTGAAACTTTGTGAGAAGGAGAATGACACCAACACGGAAACCTTCACCACCTGGATGCGTGCCTGTTACAAAAAAAATTTCCCTGCCCTGGTAACACTGGCGGAAGAATATCACGCCATGGACAAACTCAGTCAGAAAAATCTTTTCACCTATAGCATGAATATGCTTCGCGAGACATTGCTCTACAACGCGGGGGCCGATTCGATGAACCGGACGCGTGGGGAAGAGCTAAAATTTGTCCAGGACTTCAGCAAGGTCATGAACGTTGAAAAGGTCGAGCAATCATTCAGGCTGATGAGCGATGCCAGTTACCACCTTGAAAGAAACGGCAGTGCCAAGATGATCTTTCTCGACCTGTCGTTGAAGATCTCCAGAACGCTTAACCCTTAAATCCATAACTTTATCCGGTCCACTAACACTTAACCAATGAATAAACTGATTCGCATCGGAACACGGGGAAGTCAGCTCGCCATGTGGCAGGCACAACACGTTGCAGAACTGATCCATCCCTCCGGCTACCGAACCGAGATAATCCCCATTGAGACCCGGGGCGACAAAATCCAAAATGTTTCCATTGCGAAAATCGGCAGCAAAGGCGTGTTCACCGAAGAGATCGAACAGAAATTATTGGATGGAACAATCGACATTGCGGTTCACAGCGCGAAGGATCTTTCCTCGACGATCGCCGATGAGCTTGAGCTGATCGCATTTACGGAAAGAGAACACGTGAATGACGTCGTATTGAGTTATGACCGCAACTTCACATTCACCCAACCCGCAGCAAGAGTCGGAACGTCTTCAACCAGAAGAGTCGCCTTTATCAAACATTATTATCCACACGTTGAAACAGTTTCCATACGTGGGAATATCGTGACGCGTATTAACAAGCTCAAGGACGGTGCGTGCGATGCCCTGGTCCTGGCGTATGCAGGGGTGCACCGCATGGATTTCGATCACCTGATCGTTGAAAAAATTGAAACAAGTTATTTCGTCCCTCCCGTCGGCCAGGGCAGCATTGCCGTCGAATGCCACAAGAAACTCGCCTTCGATAAAAAAGAAATCATTGACCGATGGGTCAATCACCAGCCGACCGAAAGTTGCATCCGCGCAGAACGTGCCTTCCTGAAAACCCTCGAAGGAGGCTGCAGCATACCCTCCTTCGGCTACGCGTGGCTTGAGGAGAACGCGATCGTCTTGAAGGCAGGCATTATTTCCCTTGACGGACAGCAAGTGGTCAAGGTGAAGCATACGGGAGCCATTGAAGAGGCGAAAGAACTTGGCAAAAGCGTAGCGGCCGAGGTGCTGATGAATGGGGGGACACGGATCCTCAACGACATCAGAAAAGTTGTCGTGACCTGAGCTTTCTTCTGAATTACGTTATTACCTTAACAAAATCTTCTCAATATCCAATCGTAAAAAACGTTGTGCGATTCAAATCCCAGGTAGTATTTTCGCACTCGCCTTCAAATGAAAATGAAAAAACTAAACTATTTATTTCTTGTAATCGTCATTTCGATTTCAAGCAGCTGTGCCCAGAAAACAGATCATGTTGTAACGATCAAAACGAAGTTCGGCGATATGGTGGCCATACTTTATGATCAAACTCCCAAGCACAAACAGAACTTTATCAAACTGGCCAAGGAACATTATTATGACAGCCTGCTTTTCCATCGTGTTATCGAAGGGTTTATGATACAGGGCGGTGATCCGAAGTCGAAAAACAGCCCAAAAGGTGAACGGTTGGGTGATGGCGGCCCCTCCTATACGATTGAGGCGGAAATCAATCCCGCATTCTTTCACGAAAAAGGTGCGTTGTCTGCCGCGCGATTGAGTGACGAAGTGAATCCTTCCAAAGCAAGCAGCGGAAGCCAGTTCTATGTAGTGCAGGGTAAAAAATTCACGGAAATGGAATTGAAGACCGACCCGAGAAAGTTTTCGGCAGCACTTCAGCAATTTTTTCAAAAACCCGAAAATAAAATTTACCTGGACTCGATCCAATATTTTTACAAATCCAATGACCGCGAGGGTTATGATCGGTTTCTTTTGAGTCTCAAACCTGTTGTGGAACAGCAGATGGGTATAAAAGTTGACCGGGAGATTCCGGCACCCATGCTTCAGGCTTACACCACCGTTGGCGGAGCGCCGCATCTTGATGGCGAGTATACGGTTTTTGGCAAAGTGATCAAGGGCCTTGAAGTGATTGATAAAATTGCGGCTCAGGCCAGGGACGCCAGCGAACGGCCAATCGAAGATATCGCTATGACGGTGACCGTTGAAGAGTTATCCGTCAGGAAAATTGAGAAACTGTACAACTACCAATACCCGGAGATAAAAAAATAGCGCGATGAGGATTCTGGTCACCGGTTCGAACGGCTTACTTGGGCAAAAGCTTACTTCGCTTCTGCAATCGCAGCGCGAAGTAAAATTCTTGGCTACCGCGCGCGGGAAAAGTGCAGTTTCGATTCCGAACGGAATGTTTCAACCTATGGATATTTGCAATCCGGATCAGGTCTTCAACGTAATTCATGGCTTCAAACCGGATGTTGTCATCCACACCGCGGCGATGACGCTCGTCGACAAATGCGAACTTGAACAGGATGAATGCTGGAAAGCAAATGTGACCGCGGTTGAAACAATCACCCGGGCGTGTGAACTTTGCAACGCCCACCTTGTTTTCGTTTCGACGGATTTCGTGTTCGATGGAACCTTTGGCCCGCTGACAGAAGATGCTGAACCCGCTCCCGTAAATTTTTATGGAGTTTCAAAACTTGCCGCAGAAAAGCTTGTTATGAAGTCAACCCTCGATTGGTGTATCCTGCGAACGGTACTTGTGTATGGGATCACCAATGACCTGAGTCGTTCAAACATCGTATTGTGGGTAAAGCAAAGCCTGGAGCAGGGAAATTCGATCCGTGTTGTAAATGATCAGTGGCGCACGCCAACCCTGGCCGAAGATCTCGCGATGGGATGCTTTCTTGCTGCGTCCCGGAAAGCAAGAGGCATTTACAATATATCCGGAAGTGATCTGATGACCCCGTTTGATATCGCGACAAAAACGGCTGGGTATTTCGCGCTTGACAAGTCCCTCATCCATGTGGTAGATTCTACCACTTTCAAGCAACCCGCAAGACGGCCACTCATCACCGGATTGACCATTGACAAAGCGAGAAATGAACTCGGATATCAGCCCCATACTTTTGATGAGGGTCTTGCAATGATCGCAAAGCAGATGGGCAACCTGCCCGGCTAGGGTTATTTTCGTTTCAGCGCCACGAAATAAATTGGGATGCCGATCAGGGTAATGATCAATCCTGGCCAGGTGTACGAAGGTTTATAAAAGATCAGTAAGCTGCAAAAAGTCAATCCCATCAGGATATAAACGATCGGAAGAAACGGATAACCAAAGGCCTTGTAAGGTCTCGGAGCTTCCGGACGCTTCTTGCGAAGAACGAAAATCCCAACAATTGTCAGCACGTAAAAGAGGACCACGACAAATGATACCATATCAAGCAGGTTCCCATATTGGCCGCTGAGGCACAACAAGCAGGCTACCAGACATTGTATCCACAAGGCATATCCCGGAACCGCACTGTCATTTAGCGTCCCGGTTTTTTTAAAAAATAACCCGTCATTGGCCATTGTATAGTACACCCTGGCACCAGACAATATCAAACCATTGTTACATCCGAAAGTCGAGATCATGATCAAAATGGCGAGAAAATACGTACCGTTTTCTCCAAATATTTCGGTGGAAACCGACAAGGCGATCCTGTTGTCCTGTGCGAATGCCAGCTGATCAATTGGCAGGACGGCGAGATACATCAGATTTGCAGTGACATAGATAACGGTCACGATGAGCGTACCGAGAAAGAGACTGAGCCCGATATTTCGTTGCGGATTTTTTACTTCACCCGCTATAAAGGTCACATTGTTCCATGCATCCGAGCTGAAAATACTTCCTACCATCGCTGAGGCAATCGCGCCAAAGGCAATAACACCGGTGAGCTGCATCCAGTCATTGCCGACCACCGCGTCAGCGCCCAACCGAGATACATGTTGTTTCATGGTCCATGCGTCCTGCCAGTTGGCATCCCAGACCGCTGCTTTCGCGGCAAGGAATCCAAAGATCAGCAAGCCGAACAATGCGAGCAGCTTTGTAGCCGTAAAGGTGGACTGAATAAGTTTTCCGCTTTTTATTCCACGTGTATTGATGTATGTCAACAAAATGATCAGGACGATACCAACCAGCTGCGCGGCGGAAATCTTAAACCCTTCCGAAAAATTGAAAATGATATTCCCGTCACCCAACGATGGCGCCAGGTAACCCAAAAATTTTCCAAATGCCACCGCAACCGCAGCGATAGTCCCAGTCTGGATCACGGCAAAAAAACTCCACCCGTACAGAAAGCCGATAAACGGGTTGTATGCTTCCCGAAGGTAGACATACTGTCCTCCTGCTTTTGGATACATTGCACTGAGCTCGCCATAGCTGAGCGCCGCCGTCAGTGTCATAAATCCCGTTATCAACCACGCGGCGACAAGCCATCCTGCGGATCCCAGGTCCTTCAACATATCGGCACTGACGATGAAGATACCGGATCCGATCATTGATCCCGCCACGATCATTGTAGCATCCCACAATCCCAACACAGGTTTAAACTTGGTCTCGCTCATGGATAAAGTTATTCGTTTAAGTTAGGCATTTGTAAAAGTCTGCAATGTCCGCCGTTAGGGTTTTTCAAACAACTCCGATACTGGCCGGCCTGTGCAGGCGTTCGGCAACCGGATATTGAGCAAAAATGACAATGTAGGAGCAATATCCGTAATTGTATGGTAATTCGAAGTAGATCCTTTTTTGATACCGTTGCCGTAAAAGAGCATAGGCACATGGGTATCATACGTGTAGGGAGATCCATGTGTAGTGCCGGGGACCTTCGTCGCGGCATACCAACCCGGCTCCAGCGCGAAAAGGATGTCGCCGGATCGTTTCGGATTGTAACCGCGGGCGATCAGCCCCTTGATTCCTCCTTCATTGAAATCGCTTTGCCTCAAAATGCTTTCCGGGTAGGCATTCGCCACGCCTTCCTCCGACAGGAGGAAATTCACCACGAGCTCGGTCGCCACCAGAAAGTCCACCCCGGATGATTTTGGATCCCGCAGAAAGCTGCCATGGTTGAGGAAAATGTGATGGCCGTCAATGGCTTCCACGATCTCCTTGCCAGGAAAATATTGTTGCAAAAATTCATTCATTCTTGCCTTGACGTTCGCTGCGTTGAAATATCCGCCGGGCACGCGGTTATCCTTGAGGTATTGCGCCACCTCAGCGACACCATGGTCCGCCGTCAGGAATACGGTGTAACTGCCGGCGCCAATTCGTTCATCGAGGTATTTCAACAGATCCTCAATGTTCTTATCGAGGCGGATATAAGTGTCTTCGATCTCCACGGAGTTGGGTCCCACACCGTGGCCAATGATATCGGGCGCAGAATACGAAACGGTCAGAAAATCAGTCCACTCATCGGTTCCGAGGCTTTCACCGGCGATCGACGCTTTTGCCATTTCGGTAAGGAGGTCGTCGGCAAACGGCGTGAAGGCAATCAGGTCAATCTCGCCGTTCCTTTTCCGCAACTCAGTCAGATTGTAAGGAAACACCGACTTATCCTTGCCCACAAACTTCACTTCGTAGGGCGAGTCGTCGGGACCGCTTTCCGTATATTGATCTATCGGATAAAACGTTTTCCATTCCTGCGACAGGTATTTGTCGGCAAGCTTTTGCTGATTGAACTTGTCAACCCATTCGGGAAGCTTTTTCATGTAGTAAGTGCTCGTGATAAAATTGCCAGATTCACTGTCAAACCAGTAGGCGCCGTTGGGCAAATGACCAGATGGCAGGATTGCGCCGCGGTCTTTCAATGCGATCCCGACTACCCTGGCACGCTTCTGCGTTGACAGCCTCAATTCATCCGTGATTGTGGAGGCAAGCAAACGCCATGGCGAAGCGCTTGAACCAGCAGCAGAAGCACCGACATCCTGTTGATTCGGATCACCGACACAATTGACCTGTTTCCTCAGGTTCTTGTCGTACCACTCGTTGTTGATGATCCCATGTATCGCGGGAGTCGTTCCCGTAAAGATGGAAGCGTGGCCCGGACCGGTTACAGTAGGCGTATAGTTATAGTGGGCGTTTTTCACTTCAAACCCACCGTTCATGAGACGCTTAAATCCTCCATCGCCGTATTTATTGTAGAACCGGTAGAGGTACTCCCGTCGCATCTGATCGACAACAATCCCCACAACAAGCTTCGGCCTGGCATTTTGATCCTGCTGGGCGAAGGTGTAAAAACAACTCAGCAAACAGCAACAGAGAACGGATATTTTCATTTTCACCTTTATTCGATTTTAAATTAAAAATTCGGTTTGTAGTTAAAATTTAAACGTTGCCAAGTGGTCAATTAATTATCTGAACAGAGAATTTTTTCATAATCGGCCTCCTCATACACGCGTCTGAGCAGCATCTGGCCGCGGGCATCATAGTATATGACCACGAAAATCAGCGCTTCTTCAACGTGTTTTTCGGTAAAATACAAAGGTTCCTCGGCGGACCCGACGTTCACCAGATTTGTAAAGGTCGCGGGGATGACGAAGTTCCTGCGATTGCTCAGGACACCAAAAGCATTGTCCTGTTTCACAATGGCAAGCTTCTCTTCCGGGCCATTGACAATATATTCAATATTGGTGATTCCCGTTTCCACCATCTTCATCGTCAGCGTATTGTATAGGCTCCATGAATAATTGTTTTTAACCAGGGCTATGGTATCAGTCCAGTACTCAACGGACTCGAACTGCACTTTGCCCGACGGCTTGTTGTCCCACCCGATGAAGCCATACCTGCCTTTTTGAAAAGCTGCAAGCAACACGGTGTTGTAATAAATGAGATTCTTTTCATACTGGGGCCTGATAAGGATCTTATTTCTCAGGTCATAGGCTCCGAATTTGCCATTGCGAAGCAGGGACACGACGCCGTTCGCGACAGTCCCAATGGCGTCATATTCAACCGGGAGCAGCAATTTGCCTTGTGTTGTAAGCAACCCTTTTTTTTCCTTCCTGGAGACAATGAATAACCCTTCACCAGCGTACTGCAGATCGTCGTACTCGACGGTAAAATACTTTTGTCCCCTCGATCCGTACACCGTTTTTTTCCGGTCGAGATGAACAACCAGAAAGGCGGTAGAATCCTTTCCCGGTATAAAAGATAGGCGGATGTTTAACGGCAATTTTACAGATACGTTCGCGCGGATAAACACTTCCAGCGAATCATTAAACATGCCGATCGCAAATGGTCCCACGAAGCGGACCGAATCGTAAGGTTTGCCGATCGGCTTTTCAGGAGTCTGTGCCATTAGCGTCCACGTTGAATCTCCCCTGGCAAACACCCATGGCTCCTGTATAACAACTTTGGAAAAAGTATTCACTTCGCGGCCCTGGAAGTCGAGCAATCGCGACGTCGCACCTGAACGTGCCAGCGCGCCGAAAAAGGTCTGCTTTAATTCCTGAGGTTGCAGCGGCACGACGGCTTTGATGGATTCGTCAAGCAGGCCCTCGCCATTCCCTTTTTTTACCCATATCAACCCGTGTGGCCATGCCTTCACTTCGTCATATGCTTCCGAAAGCGAAAGAGATTCCTGGTTCGCAGACGCGGCCAGTGATTCGGTAGTGCATAGCTGGAATTTGTTGTTCCTTCTGAAAACCACCAACTGATGAAGAGAGCCGATGTCGTCCCATGAACCGGTCAACGGTTTACCGGATAGCGTTGTGATAAACCACAGGTCATTTTGCTTAAGCGCGATGAATTTTCCGGCAATTATTTTGGCGGCCGCAACGCAAGGGTTAATGGTAAATCCGGATTTATGGACGATCCTAAGGCAGTTCGGAGAAGCGAGTTTTAGAAATCCCGATCCGAGGTCTTCCATTTCAGGCAGCGAATCCCGCAGTATCGGCGTTCCGTCACGGGCGATCAACCGGTCTTCCACAATGAGAACATCATCGGTTATGTTTCCACAATTATATTCTTGCGGAATCCGGGTCGCATGCGGAGCCAGGATTTCCCTGCCTGTCTTATCCATAAACGCAAACCTGCCGTCCTTGAGGACGGGAACCAGGTAGTTGGCGTTCAGGGAACGGATACGGCGCAACGAGTCATTCAGAAGGAGGTGCAGCTTTTGGGCGTCCTCGGTTTCATCGATCAGGTGAAAGGCAATATTCCTTGCCCTGGGTGCAAATGAGCCACCCGGGTATTTCCGGATGAAGTTGATGAAGTCGCGAAGGTTGCCAGATGCCGTACTGATCTCGAAGATATTTTTTTCAACGGCTGTCCGGTAAGGTGTGGAAGGATATTCTTCGAGGAAGCGTTCATAGTCAGCAAGTCTCTTGCTTTGGGTTTTTGCCTCCAGAAGCAATTGATGGTATTTATTGAGCGCTTCAGCTGCATGGGACGCGCCGGGATATTTTTTATAATAGTTCAGAAAGGCTTCGTAGGTATTTGCCTTGATGGCATCAAGAAATGCCGCCTCGTCGCGGAGGCTCATCGCCTGCTCGCGTTGCATGGCGAAAGGAAAATCGGCAAGAAAATGGAGGAAGGCTTCTTCTGTATTTATTTGTTTCGTTCTTTCAAAAGCGGCGCTGTCAATCCGCATACGCAAGGCTATGATACTGATACTATCGAGCGGCATCCGTTTCAAACGTTCGCGTTCTTTGGATGAAATAAGTGAGAAATCGCCGAGTGATTTTGTAACGCGCTTGTAGGCAGAATCGATATCAAATGCCGGATTGGCCGGGTTGAAAAAGTACTGGCTGTAGATGAAGTGGGCCGCTGGATTGACCGGCTCTTTTGTCAGCGCTTGGTCGAGATGTTCTTTCGCCTTTGCCCACCGGTTCCGAAGCATATTCTTGGAGGCTTTCCTTTCGTGTGAACCGACTTGAGCCAGTGTCCCTTGACCGACAAAAACCAACAATATGGCTAGACCAATTTTAATATTCACTATCAACTGTATATTAGGGCACAAAACTACAAACTTATACGAACGAAGCACGGACAAAAAGTGAACTTATGGATAACATTTGATATGGGTCAACGATCGGATTATTGCATACAATGATAAATTTTGTAACTTTTGACGTTGTAAAACTGCGTTCATGGCCAAGCTTAAGAATATTATAAAACAACTCTCTGAAAAAGACTTCAGTGCCATATACAATTCGCTAATTGAAAGCAATGCAGAAAAGTCTGCCTACCTTTTGAAGGCTCTTCGCGAACGCTCGCTTTCCGACAGCAAGATCATGACGGAACTTGAGGTGAATGCTAATGCCTACTACACGCTAAGGTCCAGGCTGAACCTCAAGATCGAAGAGTACCTCATGGAACAACTCGATAGCCCGCGAACCGATGTGCTCAGGAAAGTGGCAAACATAAACGAGGTACTATTTACAAAAAAGAAAGCAATATCCGTTGCAACGCTCAAAAAACTCGAAAAGGAGTTACTGGATTATGATCTTGCCAACGAGCTCACGGTGATCTATAAGTCTCTCAAAAGGCTCAACATTAATTCCCCGGATTATTTCCAATACTCCCAGCTGTACAACAGGCACGTGGCTTACATGCTTGCCGTCGACAAGGCCGAGGATCTGCTGGCGGATTATTTCAAGAAGTTCGGTGACTACATCCTCAATGGCGGCGAGATCGAAAAGCTCGGCCTCACGCTGGTGATGAAGGAGACGCAAAACGTTGCCAAGCTTTATGAGTCACACCGGCTGTATGCATACCAGAGCTGCATGTACATTTTCCACCGTCTGTTTGTTGAAGTGGATGACAGCATGCAGCAGGAAGGCGAATCCATTGAAGATATTTTTGTGAAGGTTCAGAATATTTTCGAAAGCTACCATCTGGATGCGATCTACTATCATCTGAACCTGGTGTTTGAATTCCTGAAACTCGAATACTACAACCACTACCGCGTTTACAGGCAGGCCGAGAAGTACTTTGAAGAAGTGAATGATGCATGCGCCAACCTGATGGTCAACTACGCCACCTACACGTTTCCCGCCCAATTTCTGATATCAAAGATAGAACGCCATCTCCGGAATGGAACGGAAGCAGAGCTCTATCATGAGAATGAAACCATTTTTGAAGACTATGAGGTAGATGCGCTAGACGTTCCAAAACATATCGTCTACACGGTTTACCGGGCGATCTCCTGCTACTATGTCGACAAATTCGACGAAGCTGCCAAGATGATCAACAACCTCCTCAACGAGGTCAGCCTTAAGAAATTTCCGTTCGCCCAGCTTGAGATCAAATCGTTGCTCGCGCTTCAGTATGTGCTGATGCGGGACTACGAGCTTTTCAACCAGCTTTCAAACAGCATTCAACGTCAGATCCGGCTATTCGGCAAAGACAGTTGTGAGAATATCATGCTGTTCCTGAAGATCCTCAAGATCGCCACAAGCGAAGCGAAAAAAGAGAAGGCAAAAAAGATCAGCGCACTGATTCCACGACTCTCAACGGTTCCGGTATCTTATTTTGCCCCGACCAAGCTGATCAAGCTCGACGATAAATTTGTGCGCTTGCTGACGGAGGTGTAAAAAATCAGACCTCCAGCTTCATAATACTTTCGTGCGAAAGTGGTTTGTTAAGATACAACTTCACGTTGTCATATTTTTTCGAGCGGCTGAAATCCTGGGGATTGATAGAAGAGGTGAGCATTACGATCTTGCATTTTTTCTTCGCCACATTACTGAGTTTTTCAAATTCATCCAGGAACTGAAAGCCATCCATCAGGGGCATGTCTATATCCAGGAATATGACATCCGGCAACACCTTGTCTGCGACGTCCAGCTTCTCCATGTTCTTCAGAAACTCTATGGCACTTTTCGCGCCTGTGTGGGTGTAGATATTTTCCGTAATGGAAGCCGCCTCGATCATCTTTTGATTGATCAGATTATCAATCTCGTTATCATCAATAAGCATCACGGTGCGGTATTTCTTTACAGGCATATAGAATTTTTGAGTGAGTATAAAAATAAGAGATTGGGGTTTAATTCCAAAACCCGGTTAAACTGCAAATTTTATCCCTTGCGCAAGGGGTAATGTATCCCCATAGTTGATGGTATTGGTCTGTCGGCGCATGTAGACTTTCCACGCATCTGAACCTGACTCCCTGCCACCACCCGTTTCTTTCTCGCCACCAAAGGCCCCTCCGATTTCAGCACCCGATGTGCCGATATTCACATTAGCGATACCACAGTCCGAACCTTCCGCAGAAAGGAATTTCTCCATCTCCGCGACGCGGGTCGTCATGATCGCAGAGGACAACCCTTGCTTTACACCATTCTGATACTGAATCGCTTCGTCGATGTCTGTGTAACGGATCAGGTATAGGATGGGAGCAAAGGTTTCCTGCTGAACGATCTCAAACGAGTTGGATACCTCGACAATGGCCGGCTTTACGTAACAGCCCGATTCAAAACCTGCGCCCTGCAAAACGCCGCCCTTTACCACCATTTGTCCTCCTTCCCTGACCACCTCCCGCAGCGCATTTCGATAGGATTTTACCGCCTGGGTGTCGATTAACGGACCAACATGGTTCCCCGGGTCCAACGGGTTACCGATCCGCAGCTGACTATACGCGTACTTCAATCGTTCCTTCACCTGTTCGTACACTGCTTCGTGGACAATCAGCCTCCGCGTCGTGGTGCATCTCTGTCCTGCCGTACCCACTGCCCCGAACAAGGCACCCGGTATCGCGATATCAAGGTTCGCCGACGCGGTGATGATGATGGCGTTATTACCTCCAAGCTCAAGCAATGCGCGGCCCAGCCTCTCGCTGACAGCTTTCGCAACTGCCTTACCCATCCGCACGGAACCGGTCGCGGAGATCAATGGTATCCGCTCGTCTTCAGACAAAAGCTGCCCAACGACATAATCGCCATTCACAAGACAAGAAACCCCCTCAGGCACCCCATTCTTCTCAAAGATTCTTTGTGTAATCAGCTGACACGCAATACTGCAGAGCGGCGTCTTCTCGGATGGTTTCCAGATGCACGTATCACCGCAAACCCAGGCGATCATTGCGTTCCACGACCATACCGCTACTGGAAAATTGAACGCAGTGATGATCCCCACAGGCCCAACAGGATGCCATTGTTCATACATCCGGTGATGCGGTCTTTCCGAATGCATGGTCAGCCCGTGAAGCTGCCTCGATAAGCCTACGGCAAAGTCACAGATGTCGATCATCTCCTGCACCTCCCCTAACCCCTCCTGGAAGGACTTGCCCATTTCATACGAAACAAGTTTGCCCAAAGGCTGTTTATATTTTCTCAACGCGTCTCCGATCTGCCTGACCACCTCGCCCCGTTTCGGCGCAGGCCACTTTCGCCATTCCCTGAATCCTTCCACCGAGGATGCGACTACCTTCTCAAAGGTTTTCTCGTCCGCAGAATAAACGGCACCGATCAGCTTTCCATCCACCGGCGAGTAAGAGTCGATCAGGTCACCCTTCGAGCGAAACCAATCAGAACCCGTTGATACACCAGGATTTTTTTTCTTGACGCCTAAAGCCTTAAGTGCGTCTGAGACGCCAAAATTTTTCATAATCGATGAAAGTAGGTTAATGAGTGCAGCCTTTTGACGGCCCTGCAAAATAATTTGCGGCTCAAAATTAACCTTTTTGGCGAAACCGTGAACTCATTGGCCGGAAGACACCGGATCCCGGGCCCCTAAATACGCCAGGCAGTCAGCAACACGCTTTAATGCCCGGTTTCTCAAGTCCGGATTTCCCTTATTCATTTTTTCAAGGATGACGCTGCATTCGCGGAGAAACGTCCATGCAAAATCGGGATCCTGCCTAGTTACATCCGTGTTATCAAGAATATCTGCATATTTTATCGTTTGAGCATCCGGATCCACAGTACCAAGACGCTCGGCTTCTTTCTGCCGTCTGGTCCTGCGGTTTAATCGGGGATAATTTTTCTTCGTGAAGACATCTGTAAGATCCACGACCAGCTTCAGTGTCCGGTTTGCAGCTTCGGTGTCCATGATTGATTGGAGGAATGACTCGAGTCGAGTATGAGTGATCGGAGTATCTTCAAGAACATCGTGCAGGATCGCAGCGCACAGGACCGGTAAGTCGTTTGTGAATTCCCGGCAGGTCCCCATCACCCTCATGGGATGAACGATATACGGATCTTTTGAATACCGTCGGGTCTGTTGACCATGGGCTGCGTTTGTGAAATCTTTTACCTGCTGAATGATTGCATCGATGTGTTCCATATAAATTGCCGTTAGTCGCCCGATATACGCACAAAATTCAAAGCTGCTGAAAGACAGGCCCTGGAAGCAGATTTTGCGGCTCGGTTGAGTAATTTTATCAACATGCCCTTTCCGGATTTTCCCGGCGACCGTCTAAATTAATTCGCTTCACGCTCTGGCAGTTAGTTCTTTTATCCTGCGTCCGGTTGAAGGGATTGAATTTTGTTCTTAGACTTACCGTGGTAATCCATCTGTGTATGAAAATGGTCAGCAGCGGCAATCGGCACACCCGGTCGCGAAAAGAGAAATCATCAGATAAAAAAGCGATAAAAAAAGAGCGGCCAAATTCTGCCGCAGAAAAAAAACGCAAGAAAATATCCGAGGAAGAAGCCGAGGAACTCGCCTGGAAACCTGCTTACAGTTCAGCATTTTCCGATGAAGAAGGATAACTATTTCACCACGAAAAATTCCTGTTCCCTTCCGTAACGCTTTTTAATAAACTTCGGGCATTTCTTCTAACCCTTCCATGCGATTTCCAGACCAGCTGACAGAAATCGGACTGTCGCCAGCTTCTTCTGTTAATTTCGATGATACGGTCGGCACATTCTATCACGAGATTTTCAACCCATGTGTACTTTGAGAACAACCACAGGAAACTCCTCCCGGCAAAATAAGACGGCCGAAAAAAATTTGTCCCTGAATGAATTGAACATCAAACAGATTGGTTGTTTTTATGAACGAAGACTGAAATGAACAAGTCGGATATTGCCGATAAAGAAGATATTGACAGGTTGCTTTCAAGATTCTACGATAAGGTACGGGTGGATGAAATGCTCTCGCCGTTATTCAGTCACGTCGACTGGGAACATCACTTACCGGTGATCGCTGATTTTTGGGCGATGGTGTTGCTCGGAGATCCGGCATACAAGGGAAATCCGTTCCACAAGCACCAACCTCTCGGACTTCAGACAGAACATTTTGAAAGATGGCTGAAACTATTCCTGGAGGCTGCCGATGAAAATTTCAGCGGCCAAAAAGAAAGACCGCGCCTTAAATATTGCCCGTATCTTTCAGCATAAACTTGGACTGCCAGGAAGGCGTTGATGCGCTATTCGAATGCATGCGGAACCGTGACCTGATAAACGCCTCCTTTATACAACCCAAGGTAAAGGATATCACGATCGTCTTCCGGCTCAATGGTCATGGTGTAAATGCCTCCGAAATCTTCTGACGCCAAAGTCTCCTCGTGCCAGGATTGGCCATCGTCATCGCTGTAGAATATTTTTAAGGGCTGCGGATCGTCAAATCTTTTCAGCCAACCTCCGGTATAAATCCGGTCTGTCGTTTCACCAAGCGCTACGCCAAAGAAAAAGCGGTTCTCCTCGCTATCGATCAGGGTCTCCCACGTCGTCCCGCGGTCACGACTCCGGATCAGCGCGCCTTCATAGCCAACATAGGTATGATCCGGATTTCCGGGGTCAAAGGTGATCGCCTTTACAACGGTTGGGTTGTCAACGAGGTCATTCCACTGATCCCACTGCATCTGATCCGATGACCGTAGCAAATAACCATTTTCAATTGCTCCCTGACCTCCCGCCCAGATCTCATTTGACCCGGCATTAAATTCCACCACATCCGTTCCGGTTGCAAACCCGCCCCACTCAGCCCAAATCGGTGTCCACGTTGTACCCTGATCGGTCGATTTTGCGACCACCTGCCATCCCGTTGCATATAACGTGCTGTTGTTCCCCGGATCGGCAACCATATCGAATACAGGCTCCGGATAATCACCACCGAAATTATTTTCGATCTCCTCCCATGTTTCCCCCTGGTTTGTGGTGACATGCAAAGAGCGTTCTTCCAGATGTGATTTGTCAACCAGCGAAACGATCATATGATTTTCAGAGAAAACGACAAGGGATTGAACATTCTTTCCGGCAAATCCGGTCACACTGAATTCACCGCTGTTTGCGTTCTTTCGATACAAGCCGTCACTTGTGGCGACAAATAAAATGTCACTGTAAAGTTTTATTTCGTTTACGGTTTTACCATCCAGACCCAATTTTCTCCATTCGATGGAAGATTTTTTCGTTTCCTCATCGCACCCTGATATTGTCAGAAAAATAATTGAACTTAATAACAAACTTCGCATAAGATTTTCTTTCGTTCTTCAACTACCCTAAGACACAGACAAAGGGGTACAGGGTTGGAATTGACAAAATAAAAATACTTTTACCGATCAAATTTGCACTATATGAAAAAAATGTTAGTGTTTGTGGCGAGCTGTTTCATTTTGAATGCCGGCTTCACACAAACTAAACCGATTCTTGTCACGCCGCAGTGGCTGAACGAACACATCAATGACCCGGAGCTGGTGATCCTCCAGGCTAACTTTATGAAACTGGATTACGACCGGGAACACATTGCGAACGCGCGTTTTCTGTGGCCCGAATGGCTAGCCCCGAATTCTCCTGAGGGAAATTTCAATGCACCTGACGTTAAAATCGCGACGCAGCTTCTCCAGGGTATGGGAGTAAACAAGAACTCGCATGTTGTATTATGCCATACACGCACTGATGTGAGCGTTGCAGCCAGGTTGTTCCTTACGCTGGAACATTTGGGATTGAAAGGCCAGGTTTCATTTCTGAACGGTGGCCTTGAAGCGTGGAAAAAAGAGGGCTTCCCGGTGACGAAAGACCTGCCGCAAATCGGAAAGGGAAATTTTGTCGCGAAGCCAGGAAACCTTATCGTTGATAAAGAATACGTGCTTAAAACCCTCAAGTCTCCAAACGGTCTCGTTGTCGATGCACGAATGAAGAGATTTTATGACGGCGATCCAACCGGCAACCCCAGGGATGGACATATCACAGGAGCGGGCAATATTCCTTACACACAATTATATGATCAGCAGTCGAACGTCTTTAAGCCACTGGATTCGCTGCAAGCGTATTTCACACCGGTGGCAAAAACCGATAAAGAACTGGTGACCTATTGTTTCATTGGCCAAACCGCGAGCGTTGTTTACATGGCGGGACGTTTGTTGGGTTACGACATGAAACTATACGATGGGTCGATGCAGGAATGGAGCAGGCTGGAAGAATTGCCAATGGAGAAAACAAACAAATAAGTAAGTGGAGCAAAAGACACGGCAGGATTCGTATATTTAAATAACCAAACGCCAGCACCATGAGATCGTTTTTCCTGGTCATCGGTCTATTCTTTTTTGGTTTTACGATCTGCGCGCAGGATTCAGATTTCTCCCCCATCGAAGAACTCGGATGGCAGATCATGGAGTTTTCCGAGCCACCTGATCTGAGGGACAGCGACATCGGAGAAGTCAATTACCTCCTCACCCTCGACGCGAATGGCAAAGTTACCAGGATCAAGGTTCTGAGCAGCAGCTTCGAAAAAAAAACCGAAAAGCGATGGCGCAGGCAAATCCTCAAAAGCAAGTTTACCCGTCTGAAAAATAATAAACCTGCCGCGTCGCAATACCGGGGAACGCTGTTGATCACGCGTGAGATGTGCAGCAAAGATTCCGAGGACTTGTAAACTATGGGAAAGCCCACCAATGATAAAAAGGTGTACTGATGCCGGGCACGCTTTACCAACAACTGTTTATTCTGCTGCTGGCCATTATCCTGATCATCTTTTTCACCAGTAAGATCAGAATCCATCCTTTTTTTGCGCTGCTCGGTGTTGCGTCCCTGACGGGCTTGCTAGCGGGAATTCCCGTCGGAGATTTAATTAACGTAATGAAGGAAGGCTTCGCAAATATCATGAAGCCATTGGCATTCATTATCGTCTTTGGAATAACACTCGGGATATTGTTAGAGCGTAGTGGAAGTACGGAGGTCCTCGCTACTTTTATTTTGAACAGACTTGGCGGAAAAAACTCCGCGCTGGCCATGGCCATTACCGGATTTATCGCAGGGCTTCCCATATTCTGCGACTCCGGCTTTATCGTGTTGAGTGGCCTTAATTTATCGCTCGCCGCGAAAGCCCGAATCCGCGTCATTATTCCTGCCGTGTCACTGGCGACAGGCCTGTATTCTGTACATTGTTTGATACCGCCCCATCCTGGCGCGACGGCCGCCGCGGGAATCATTCACGTAAGCATTGGGAAACTAATCGCGCTTGGCATGCTTACAGCAATTCCGGCGATGGTGGTTGGATATCTGTGGGCTGTATATGCAGGGAAAAAGTTCGGAGACGATCAGCTCATCGCGGAGACAACAAACATGTCGATGGAAAGAAAGCCTTCGATCGTGCAAAGCATCGCGCCGATCGTGATTCCAATCGCGCTGATTGCGGCGAAAGCTTTCACAGAACAAATTTCGGGCTCGTTTTGGAGCTCTTTCATACAGGTAGCTGGTGAGCCCGTCGTGGCCCTGTTTACCGGTGTTTTACTTTGCCTTTTTAATTTTAGATCGGAACACAGAAAAACATTTGGTGTCATTTTTAATGAGTCTGTCGAAAGATCAGGCAATATTCTGTTGATCATCGGAGCCGGAGCGGCGTTTGGGGCAGTGCTCGCTGCCATGAAAATCAGCGAGAGTTTTAAAGACACGCTTCCGCTGGAAAACCTTGGGATTCTCTTCCCGTTCCTCCTCGCCGCGTTGCTGAAAACCGCGCAAGGGTCGTCCACTGTTGCAATCATAACGACGGCATCGATCACCGAACCGGTATTGGCCTCTCTCGGACTCGATTCTGAAACGGGGCGCCTGCTGGCCGTATTATCGATGGGAGCAGGGTCAATGATCCTCTCGCATGCCAATGATTCCTATTTCTGGGTGATTCTGAATTTTCAGCGCTTACGGATGCAGCCCATGCTGGCCGTATTTTCCGTAGCAACCATGTGGATGGGAGTTGTAAGCCTCCTGGTGATCTATGCCTTGTCCTTATTGCTTGAATAAGAAACTTTGATTCGTTTCCGTTCTTAATCCCCTATCAAAATAAATGGCGCCCAATAATACGGATGCGGATGCTCGTTCCGGATTGCGTTCTGCGCGCTGATAAAAGCCTGCCTTTTGGATTGGCCATCCATCCAGAACTTATAAAAGGATGCCATCAGTTTCTGGGTAACCTCGTCATTGACTTTCCACAGACTCATAATCACTGTCCGTGTGCCTGCAATGATCAAAGCCCGTTGAAAACCATACACACCTTCGCCATTGCGAACTTCGCCCAAACCTGTTTCACACGCCGACAATACGACAAGCTGTGTTTTTTCGAGATTCAAATTCATGGCCTCATAGGCGCTGAGAATTCCGTCCTCTTTTCCCGTGGATTTTCCGGAAGCGGAGTGTTGGGCTCCGGCGAGCAGGATACCCGAACGAAGCAGGGGGTTTTCGGCGATCCGTTCCGCATCCAAACCCATGTACGATCCGCTGGCCTGCTCCGCCTTCGGGTCAACGTCGGGAAGAAAAAATCCATGCGTGGCAATATGCAATACAGAGGGCGACTCGACAGTCTTTAAAAAAGCTTCGTTTGCATCACCCCCCGTAACAATCCTGGTTTCGATGTTCTTTTTTTGAAATATCGCGCCAATGACGTTCACTTCGGATAGTGTACCTGGTAATGGTGAGATGAGATTTTGTATTTCCCGTTTCAGGCTATCGGGCAAATGTTCATTGGTATCATTGACAGAGCTTTCAATTTTATCCGGCAAGTATTTGTAATCCGGGAAACCAAGCATGACTGCATTCCGCAACTGCGGTTTTTGCGGGAGGGCCATGATGTCCTTCGAATTCGTTACCAGTTGCACTGCGATCTCGTCAATGAGAAATTTTTTTGTCGAAGTGTTGTAAAGGGACTGTATGTTTATTTGATTATAGACACCATCCGGTGAAAGATAAACTTTCCCGATATTGCCTAGTTTTTCGGCGATCGGCTGCCAGAATCCCTGATAACTTTTTGTATCGGGCAAGCCGTGCACAATTGAATTTTTGTAAAGAGTAACCAGCTTCGTTTCCATAAAATTCCCCTGGTCAAACAGCACCATGTCCGGCTCTGAGATGCCTGGTTTAACAATGAGCGCCGCATAAAAGGCCGTATCGGTGAACTCAAAGCCGTGTGTCCTGAACCTGACAATCTCTACCGCCGCCTCGCCGGGAAGAAGTTTTTTCTGTATGTCCTTCCATGTGTAGCGCTTATTATCAGCCTGGCTGGCAAACAGCTCAGACGATGAGGAGAGGCTCTTTTCCAGATTGGTTATCTCCGATTCCAATGCCTTTTCGTCCACCTGAATCTTCGCTTTTTCCGCCGCGCTCATTTGCCAGACACGGGCCAGCATATTCTTCTTATCCTTCCATTCGTTGTAAAGGTCGATCAGCGTGGCATCGCTGCTTGCCAATATTCTTTTCTTGATCTTGTTTGAAACGTTTAGCAGCAAGGCTTTGGTGGCGATCGTATAGTTGTACATATCAGCGGCCAGCCCCCTGGTCTGACGGTAATTCTGTGCTGCGAAATAATTGAAATATTCGAAGTTAGTTTGAAGCGTATTATAAAACAGCGCTTTCTCCTTATCGCTCATTGCGGGAAAAACAAAGTCGATCCGGTCAAGGGCTATTCCAAGGCTTTCTTTCAAAAAGGCAGCGGCTTGCTCCGGACGGGACATCTTCACGTTGATAACGCCCAGATTATTTGCGCAAACCGCAACATTCCTGTGATTTTTACCCAGGCTGTTTTTGAAAATGACCAGGGCGGCCGCTAATAACTTTTCCGCTTCCTCTAATTTACCGAGGTCCATTTTGGCGAGGCCGAGATTGTTGAGCGCAAACCCGTAATCGAGATGTTGCTCTCCGCCGTTTTCCCGGCGAAGCTGAAGGCACCGTCCTGCATAAAATTCTGCCTTGTCGGGCATACGCATCAAACGGTAAACATTCGCCAGATTGGATAGAGTGCTTGTGTAATTGGCGTGATGTTCACCGTAGACTTTTTTGCAAATCTCCAGCGCCTTGGTGTAAAACTTTTCGGCCTGGTCGTAGGTGCCGACCTTGACAAACAGGCCTGCATAATTATTGAAGGCCGTGGCAATCAACGGATGGGTTTCCCCTAAACTCTGCGACCAGATTGAATACGAATCCTCATAGTAAAGGGCTGCCGCGGTATAATTACCCATCTGTTCATAGAGGGACGCGAGGTTATTGAGTGAAACTCCATAATTGAAATGTTTTTCTCCCAGCGTTTTTCTTCGGATCTCGGCGCTTTCATATAAATATTTCTCCGCGCGGGCGTAATCGCCCTGATCCTTGTAAAAGTTTCCCAGGTCGTTGATCGGCAACGCGTATACTGCGTCCTTCCCGGCGGATTTTTCCAGCGTTTTTGCAGATTCCAAAAGAAACTGTTCGGCCTTCCCGTACGCACCCTTTTGGTTGTAAAGTCGGCCAAAACCAAGATAGACGTACCCGAGGTATTGCTTCTGGTGGGGTAACAGATTATTTGAGGTCCTCAGAATGTTCAGGGATTTTTTCAAATTCACCTCCGACTCATTCAACTTCCCCTGATCCTGCTGTGCTATCGCGAGAATGAAAACAAGGAGGGCATGGTCAGGGTCGTTCGCACCAAATTCCTTTTCCGAAAGTTTGGCCATCTGGTCGGCCAGGTTGAGCATTTCCGATAATTCGCCCTGTTGAAATTTGACAAGAAGCTGTTGGCTGCCATGGATGAGCTCCGCGCTTTGAGCCTGCACTTCAGCAAGACACAGACAAAGAAAGAATATAAAAACGACGCAAGTAAATTTTCGCATGCCAATACCAATGAATGAAAACTGCCCTGACCAATCGTCGGCTCAAAAAAATAACCGGATTCAGCACCCGGTTATTTTTCATTTAAACCTAATTTATTCCAACACTACTTTGCCAAACCACAACGTCTTTCCGGGTTTGTCAGCTCCCAGGAAAACGATGGAGTTATCACCCGGGATCGGAAGAATCGGGTTGCCATTGTGGAGATAGTACGTTGGTTTTCCACCCTCGGTACCAAATGCCACGAAATCGCTGATGTCGCCGGAACCGGGATCAATCCGCGCAACGTTCGGGTAGATCAGTGCTTTCACCGCTTTGAACTTTCCTTCACGTTCAGTTCGGATGCCGTCCATTTCCATGACGGTCCAGTAAATGGTTTGTTTGCCGGGCGTGAAGATCTGCATGGTAGGAGACATTCGCGCATACTTGTTATTTTCTTCTCGCCTTACACCATATTGTGCCTTGAGTTTACCCTGGTTGTCGAAATAAAATGTTACGACATCGCGGTAGGATTTTACCTGGACGTTCTGCTTTTTCTCCTTTACAAAATTTTGGCCGCTGACCACAATGGATCCGTCATGATATACACTTGCAGTTGTAAAATGGAAACGCTTACCCCGGTACGACGGCGTTTTCTTTTGTGATGGCGGTGTCTTCAGCTTGGCCTCAAATTCGTCAAGGTCTGTAGTGGTGATAAAATCAAGTTTGCTTCCCGATATCCTGGCAAGCTGGAACAATTTCCATTTCATGCCTTCGACATCGGCACCCATCGGAATTGCTGCATCGTGGAATTTTCCCTCGTTGGCGGGGCCCATTAAATAGATGCTTTCTCCGGTTGTCACCATCTGATTGATATGCCAGGCGCTGGCACCCGTTTTAAAGTCGACGCGGTTTACGATTTTGCCGTCCTGGCTGATGTGCACAAAAGTATAATCATGCGGATCAGATTTTTTCTTGCCAAGCTGGGAGGCCGCGAAAACCAAACCTACATCACTGGTCGAAAGATCCCCCTGATCGTCGGTGTCATTAGCTTCATTGCCTTCGTCTTCTTCGTCCAACCCGGAGTCGTCGGCTTCAGCGCTGATGTTCGTGATCAGGTAGGAGGCGGCAATTGCCATGGGTACTGTGAATGAAAACCTGTCAGTGACCGTGGTATTCAGCTGGGCGTCAATCTTAAGAACAACATATTCATTCGGATCCGCATTTTTGCCTTTTGCTTTTACCAGTACCACTACATCTCCATTTTGATCGTTTTCAAATTTCCGCAACAGGGTGTATTTGTTTCCCGCATCGTCCTTGGGCTTCACTTTGTCGAGCAATTTCACTTTCTTCTTGTATCCCCCGAAAAACCAATCCCAATTATAGTTGATCAGTTTCTTGCGCAATACAAATGTTCCCGTGAGGTTATTCTGAACGGAAATACCTTCAACCGTGTAATTATCGCCTTTGTATTTCTTGTTCCGGTAGACGTCTTCCTTTTCCTCCATGTTGAGGAAGTTGAACTCCTTATCGAAGTAAAAGTTCTGATACTTTACCCGGGTTTTGCTTCCGGTGAAATTGTTGGTCGTGCGGGTAACAAACGAAAGCATGGTCTGCTTCGTATTTTCATCATACGCAACTTCATCAAGATAACCGCGTTTTGCATCACCGGTAATCTTGTAAGTTTTTTCCAGTGCAAGCTTTTGTGCAGGGGATGTAAACGACATTACGCACAACGCGGCGCAAATCGCTAAAAGAATTTTTTTCATTTTTTGAAGGTTAGGTGTTCAACTAGTGTGTCGATACGAAAGTAAGGCCGAACGATCGGACCAGATTATCCCATTGAGCAGGTATTTTGCTATCAGCGGTGGTACGGAGCTGTTTCGGTTGTGCGGTATGTTACCGTTGCGAATCGTGGCACCAATACATCGTCTCCGTATCGACACGGACAATGGAGTTATTATTTGCCACGTGTTGTCTTCGCGCTGGTCAAGGGCCCTGGAAAAATTAATTGAATGGCCGGATGCGGATTGGCTAAAACTTTTTAAACGAAGTTATTTTCGAAAGCAAACTTAATCAGGCCAACAAGCGTGTTCGTATTGGTTTTTCTAAAAATGTTCTTACGATGGGTTTCCACCGTACGTTCGCTGATGAATAACTTTTCCGCCATTTGCTTATTGGAATACTCTTTGGCGATTAGCTTCAGGATTTCCTTCTCCCTTTCAGTTAGGAGGTCAGATTTTTGATCCGGATGTTTCAGTTCAAGCATCATGATCCGGGTGATCTCGGGGCTGACGTAAGGATAGCCCATCGATATTTGTTTCAGTGCGTTGCGCAATTCAAATTGCTGAATGTTTTTCAGCAGGTATCCGTTCACACCTTCTTTCAGCACATTTCTGACCAGCGAGGCTTCATCGTGCATGCTCAGAACGGCAACTTTGACTTTTGGATAAGCCGCCTTGATGCGCTTAAACAGATCCAGCCCCGACATCCCGGGCAACGTGTAGTCGGTGAGCACGATGTCTGGTTCCTCATTTTTCATGAATTCAAGAACCTCTTCCCCCGATTGAAGCGCTGCGAGAATCTTAAAATCAGGATCGGTCTCCAGCAACGATTTCAAACCATCGAGCACAATATGGTGATCATCAACAAGGATAATGCGAATTGGTCTGGCTGCGTTCATCCTATGAATGTAAGTTTCGTCTGCTGGACTTGCAAGGGTCATGGTAAAAATTGAAGTGGAATCTGTTCGGGTCGATACTGTCTGGAAAAATCTCCCCGGTTCACCGCGATCAATATTGCAACGGTCGATAATGTCAGGATGAGAGACTGGCCAAACGGATTGATGATACTTATGCCAAAATATTCGGAAATAAATGAAATGAGAAACGAAAAGAAACCGGCAACCAAACTCCACATCAGCAGCAGCGTCAGGCTTTTTCCCGAGCTATATACGGGCGACCCCTTGCTTCTCAGATGGTGGTGCAGGATCCTGACAAATGTTCCGTATTGCCTGGAACGGTCCTCACACTCCTGTGCAGAAAGATAATATCTGTTACCGACCCTGATCACACGTTTATTAGAATGAATGCTGATGAAATACGATTGATCTTTCTTCCTGTATAGCCTGACACCGTTAATCTGATCATAACGGAGCGTTTCCTCTCCGCCAGCAGACTGTATTGTTAAAGCCTCGTTGCCAAGCACAATTGTATGAGCCCTTTCCGATATAGAATTTTTGAAGGTATACTCCACAAATTTTTTCAGAAAGATACCTTTGGACTGTCTCCGACGGGAATACCATTCTGGTGGTATTCAATTCTCCGTACTGCTACGGACATCATTGTACCAGTGCGATAGAAGGCACTGTAATCATCACGGTGGTGCCGTCGCGCCCGGGTTCGGAGTCGATTTCGATCTGGCCTTTGATCAGTCCTATTCTGGAATTGATATTTTTCCAACCGTTGCCCTGTCCCAGCATCAACAGGTTTGTGTCGAATCCCCGACCGTCATCTTCGATCGTAAGTACGAGTTCATCCACATGCTGAACAAGCTGCAGGGAAATGTGTGTGCCTTTGCTGTATTTCACCACGTTGTTCACCCATTCCTGACAAACCCTGTACAACGCGATCTTATACTCCATCGGCATCTGCTCGTTAACATCGAAGGCCTTCACAACAATGTCTATCTTACCCGCCCGGTTGATCCTGGAAGCGAATTCGTTCAACGCCTGTTCAAGCCCATCTTTCATCAACGCCTGCGGCATCAAATTGAAAGCAATATTCCTGATCTCGACATTCATATCATTGAGCAGCGACAAGGCATAGTCTACCGTATTTTTTTCCGGATTATCCTTCGAAAGATTCAATCTCAATGCTGAAATTATCTGCCCCAATCCGTCATGAAGGTCCGCCGCGAACCGTTTTCTTTCATCTTCCTGCGATGCAATGACAGCCTGCAGCTGGCTCTCCCGCAGCGCAGCCCGGGTAGACTCGAGCTCGGCCCTTTGTTTCAGACGGATCCTGTTTTGCCATAAGTATCCGACAATGACCATTGCAATCAAAATTACGATCAGCCCGAGAATGAAAAGGCGGTTTTGGCGCAAGCCGATTTCCTTGATCTCATTTTCCTGGCGCAACAGAATGATCTGGTTCTCTTTCTTTTCGGTTTCATATCGCGTTTGCAGATCCTGCAGCTGTTTACTTTTCTGCTCATTGTATAGCGAATCCTTCAATGCGACGGCCGTGACGTAATAAGCATATGCTTTTTCGAAGTTCTTTTCCTGCCGGTAGGTGTCAGACAACACATTGTAAATATGGCGGCGCAAGTCCTTATAACCGATCTCTTTACTTACAGCAAGGCTTGCAAACAAATATTCGCGTGACTTCCCGTAGTCACCTTTCATGTTAAACATTTCACCCATGTTATTGATCGCGATGGCATGGGCCATCCGGTCGTTGAGTTTCGAAAAAATGGCGATCTCCTTTTCAAAATATTTTTTGGCATCATCGTACTTGCCCTGTTGTGCCAGAATGTTCCCCATGTTGTCATAGTTGAATCCCGCGCCATAGAGATCATTCAGCCGCTCCTTGATGGTGGCGGACTCTGTGTAATATTTCATCGCGGTCGCCAGATCGCCCTGCAGTTCGTAAACGTGTCCGACGTTGTTCATGCTGTGTGCGATCAAGGCCGAGTCATTGAGTTCGTGACTGAGGTTGAGCGCCCGCAACAGATGCTGCTCGGAGTTTTTGATATCGTCATTCTTTTTTTCAAGGGTACCAAGTTCGTTCAGCACCGAAATGATCCCCCGCGTGTCTTCCAACTCCTCGTAAATATTCAATGACTTTAAGTAAAAATCGATTGATTTTTCAAAGTGGCCCTGGAAGTAATTTGCCATCCCGGCGTTGAGCAGACTGAGCGCGAGGCCTGCCCTGTTCCCTGAAGCTTCGGCAACGCCCTGGGCCTGAAGAGCAAAATCAAGCGCTTTTGTGAAATCGCCGCCGCGACTACCGGCACTCAATTGATTTAAGACCACCACTTTTTGCGAGTCACTTTTTGCAGTGTTTAACAAAGTCTGGAGGCTGTCAAGATTTTTGTGCTGACAATAACCGAAAATGCACGCCAGGGCGAACACGCTAGTGAGGAAGGTTTTCATAAGTTAAAAATCGCGAAAGTTCATCAACTTTCCACGCGGTGACGTAAGGCAATCGGACTTTTTCCTGGAGGCGAAGCGGCCGAAGTGAGGTTATTGATTATATTTAAGTATCACCAATGTGTTGTTCGTTTATGAAAAAGCTCATCACCTCTGTCCTTTTTCTTTTAATAGGCGCTGTCGGTTTTTCCCAACAACAACGGATTATCATGATCGGCGCACATCCCGACGACTGCGATCAGGATGGCGGCGGTACGGCGATTTTACTTGCAGCCATGGGTCACGCGGTAAAATTCGTGTCGATTACAAATGGCGATGCAGGCCATCAGTCCATGGGTGGTGGCGCGCTTGCGAAACGCCGGATTGCGGAAGCCCAGGAGGCCGGAAAAAGGTTCGGTGTTGAGTATGAGGTTCTGGATAACCACGACGGAGAGCTTGTGCCGTCACTGGACGTCAGGTTGCAGATCATCAGGAAAATTCGCCAATGGAATGCCGATGTCGTCATTGCGCCAAGGCCTAATGATTACCATCCCGATCACCGGTACACGGGCATACTGGTCCAGGACGCTGCCTACATGGTGGCAGTCCCAAATGTCGCTGCTGATACCCCACCATTGAAAAAGAATCCCGTCTTTTTGTATTTCCAGGATTTTTTTCAAAGACCCAACCCCTTCCGGCCGGACATTGCGATTGATATCACCGCCGTATTTGAGCAGAAAATACACGCTCTTGATGCCCATGAATCACAGGTCTATGAGTGGTTGCCGTGGATCGGCGGGTATGCGGAACAAGTGCCTCAGGATAAAAAGCAGCGTGAAAAGTGGCTCGGCGAAAACCGGGCAGTAAAACTTACCCCCGAAGTGAAAGCGTCGCTCGAAAAATGGTACGGAAAAGACCGCGCTGTCAAAGCCATTCATGCCGAGGCTTTCGAGATATGCGAATATGGAACCCAACCGACACGGGAACAGGTCCTGAAAATATTTCCGATGCTGACGGGAACTGCTTTGGAACAAAAGACACAGAAGTAAAAAATCAATACGTCGCCTGGATCCCGAAAACATCCTGGTACAATTCCTCCAGTGAGTCCGTCTTTTTTTTATGAAAGCCCTCCTCCTCGACGGCAACCCAAAACTGCCCGGATTCATTGGCCCGGGTTATCACATAGGTTGCGTCGGCGGAATATGCACGCACGGTCTTTGCACCCTGGTGAAAATGTTTGATCGTTTCCTCAATCAGGTTCAAAGCTGCCATGATGTAAAAATGGGAATTCTCAGTTGAGCTCTAATGCAAATTCCTGAACAATCAGCCTTTTTATTTCGTCCGGCGTCAGGGGCTTGTTAAAGTAATATTTGATGCCAAGATCTTTTGCTCTTTTCAGATCCTCAGGGTCCGCGGAAGAGGTCAGTATCACCAGCGTGATCAGGTGTTTGTCGGGAAGATCCATGGCCAGAAATGCCTCGAAGAATTCGTAGCCATTCATGATCGGCATGTTCAGGTCAAGAAAAATGATATCCGGTTTTTGGATTTCACCGGTTTTGCAAAGTTCGAGAAGCTCCAGGGCATGTTGACCATTCGTGGCAAAATGGATCTCGTTTGTAAAACCCAATGAGCTGATCGTCTTCTCGCTCAAAAAGTTAAAGATCTTATCATCATCGATTAATAAAATATTCTTTTTCATAACAACCCTGGTTTCTTATTGACTAAAGATAACTAAATCTGTAATTATATTTTAAGATTTAAAATAACCCCCACAGAACTATATTTCAGTCGCCTGCCGAACGAATTTTTTTTGACTTCACAAGACACTTTTTAAATGTAATCGCGTAAGTTCAGGCAAAAATCAATCCCGGGCAGCGCCCGTTATATATTTACTTGACTTTATCCAACCAGCATTATGAAAGCAAAGGAATGTCCTTCGTGCGCCATGCTGATCGATGAAAGGAGTCGCGTGTGCCCCATTTGCAATTATGAATTCCCGGTACGGCAACCCTTACTCAAATGGATAGCGATCATTCTGCTGATCCTGATTATTCTCGGCATTGTCTGGATCTGAAAGCGTATCAACGGGCAGGTTATTGAAAAGGATATTGATTTTGAACAAATATCTGTCCGATATCCGTGCCTGGAGACCGTTTTATCGTCATCGTTTCATTTCGCTTGTTAATGATGATTTCAAAATGTTTGAAAAAATCAGTTCCGATAACCCCATTTACGCTGCTGAAAAAATTCATGGCGTCAGCATTCGGAACAACCAAAATGGGTACATTCTCACCCATCACCGGACCGATTGACACGGAGTTAGAGATTGACAGCACTGTACCTTGATTTTTCCGAAACTTCCGCGAGTGATCATCTTTCGGGCGCTTGCTTTTTTCGAGCAGACGCTGATAACGCTTTCCAAACAGGATCACTGACTGACAATAAGGATCGAGGATCAGATTTACTCTGAGACTATTGTTGATCACGACCGGAATGATGGCCAGGCTGTTTCGTTTCTGAATTTCAATCGTCGTCTCGACCGTATTGTCTTTCTGTGGACTTTCAATGGCTTGCGCCAAACATTCAGAAAAAAAAGCGCTCAGGATCAAAATCAGCAAGACACCCCGGGTAATATTCATCATAACATCAAAGCCTTAAGTGATAAACCAAAACAGTTCAAACTCCAGGCTCCAGGACTAAAATCCTGTAATAATTTTGTGCCGGCAGTGGCATCTTAAGCGTGATAATCTGCCAGCAGGCTAAACAGCGGTTGTTTTGCGAACCAGCCGGGCAGGTACAATTCTTATCTGTTTGTAAAAAAAAAGTCAAGATGAAAAACTTACTGCCGCTTGGAATTTTTTGTGTTCTTCTTGTCCTTCAAACCCATGGACAGGACGACAGCACGCAGTATATCGACGGTATTCCTGTAACTGAAAGCGATACGGCAAGGGATTTCCCCTCTAACGATTTTTATCCGAAAGACCATCATGAATTGATCCAACGGACAAAACTGCCAGTCCAACTACGCAAAGTGCTTGACCATAACTCACTTTATCATGGATGGCAGCAGTTTCCGGTTTATCTCGATAAAAATTCCAACTTGTATATGATCAGGATCAAGCAGGAAAATATATTGAAAGTTTTTGGTCTCGACGACCATGGAAATGTTGTAACGTACGATGAAGTGGAGATTGACTAACCTGAGATTTATGAAAAAGCTCATATTGATTCCGGTATTGGCGGTGTTGACATTAAATTTCTCGTTCGCGCAGGACACGACAAAAAATCTTACAGTGACCGGTCCCGGTGATTCTTTGTCCAGTGACCGGTACCATGCCGATGTATCAAAAATCGCGTTGGCGGACATCCCCGAGCAACTGACGAAAACACTGAACTCGTCTGGAGAGTATCGCGGCTGGCAAAATGGAACGATTTACCTTGACAAACGCGCCGGCATTTATCTACTGGAAATAAAGACGGGAATCACCACCCGGGTCATTCGCTTCGACCGGAATGGAAAAGCGATTTCGGGCAATATTCCTTCTTACCAAAAAAAGGAATAAACGCAGTTATTCTCCGAACGTCGAATTGCTGACGAACGCGATCATCTTGCTGTCAGGTGACCATGACGGAACGTTGATCGTCGCCTGTCCTCCATACAGATAGGCGATGACTTTTGGGGTACCGCCACTGATATCCATCATCCGCAAGTACACTGGCTTGTAAAAGGGGTGTTCCTCCGCGGGAATATCCTTCATGTAAGAAAGAATCACCAGACGCTTTCCATCCGGGGAAACATGCGGAAACCAGTTATTGTATTCATCATTCGTCAATTGAACCTGATCGGATCCGTCTGGTTTCATCCGGTAAATTTGCATCTTGCCGGAACGGGAAGAGTTAAAGTAAATAAATTTACCATCAGGAGAATATTCGGAGCCATCATCGAGGCCCTTTGCATGAGTAAGCCGAATTTCTTTCCCTCCTTTCGCAGGAATCTTATAAATATCATACTCATCATTCCTTCCACCGGTATATACAAGGTATTTTCCATCGGGAGACCATCCATGAAGATAGGACGGGTTTAAAACGGTAACCTTTTTCGGATTTCCCCCGGTAACTGGAACTGTATAGATTACGGAATTACCGTCGTCCTCAGGACTGTGGTGGCTGATGCCGAGCATTTTTCCATCAAACGAAAGTACATGGTCATTGTTGTTTTTGTTGGCAAACCCGGTCGGGATTTCTGTTGGCTTTTTTGATGACAGATCCAGTCGGTACAACAATCCATTGGCATTGTAGATAAGGGATGTGCCATCATTCGTCCAGTTGGGGGCCTGCAAGGAAGTATTTTCACTATAAACAATTTTTCTGGCTCCCAGTTCCACATCCATGATCTCAATGTGGCTTCCGAGATATTCCCGGTAAGGTACGAGGCCTTTTTTCGCAGGGACGACAATTCTAACATTTCGCAAAATGGCCTTTTCAACAACCTCTTCATTATGGGAGCAGAGAAACACGCCGACATAAACGTCGTCACCAAGTGAGATACGTGAATTTTCAATCGTAACAAAAGGTTCCCCGAATTTGGCGGCAGACATGATATACAGACTGTCGCGCCGTTCGAGTTGGATGACATCGGCGCCAACAATGTCTGAGCGTTGCTCATCGGTTATTCCGCCCGGAATTTTCCTGAATTGGAGCGCCGTTAGTCCATCGCCATGAACGACGGCATTGATATGGGGGCTGTTGGACTCAAGACTGTGACGGACCATCAACCCCACTTTGCGATGAGGATCAACGCCCTTTCCAAGAAATTCCGTCTTTGCCTGGATTATAAAGTTCCCGGAAATTTTCCGCCATAGGAAATGAAAATCATCCCGGGCCGCCCACATATTTCCGCTCGCTCCTTCGAGCAAATACTCCTGCTTGTCAGATTCGTATCTGAATACACCTTTCTTGTCGGGATTGCCAACGTGTGTAAAACCAGTGAACAGCGGATTTGCGTGTACCTGTGCCCACAACGAATTGCAAGGAAACAAAACAACGGACAAAAGCAGCATTGGAAAAATCTTCATGGCATATTGATTTGAGAGCAATGATGGAATATAGCCGGATCCAAGATAATGTCTCCAAACCATTAGACCAGAATTAAATTACATGATAGCGCAATTCAATCGTCAGACGGTTTTGTTACCGTCGGTCAGCAATGAAGTCCAGACCGCGCAGGCGCCCTGTGCGTGTGTGTGAATTCGGCTCCCGGCCGATTTCCCGGCACGACAATAGTCGGGACTTTAAAAAATTGTATTTATGAAAACTTCATTCATATTGATTGCAGCTCTTACCATGTGCCTGGCTAACACCGCTACGGCCCAGAAAGACACCGTCCGCAGCGCACACCGGGAAAAGTCCGAAGCCGCGCGGCCAGATACAGCCAGCCGCGAATTTCGTGAAGAGTCGGGGGAATATAAAAAGGAAGACCGGATCGTCATCGAAAGAAGTAAGCTCCCGGATGCCTTAAGGCAAACGCTTGAAGAAACCGATCAATATCGTGGATGGGATCATTCGACAATTTATTTCGACCGCAGCACCAGGCAATACATTCTAACGCTGACTGATGTGAATTCTACACGCACATATAAGTTTGATGAAAACGGAAAGCCGGTGACCGATACCAGTTCGCCAAAGAAGGATGATCAGTGAGTCAGGTCGGTAATATCAATATCATCAAGGTACTTTTTCAGGTCTGCGGGTTGCGCGGTACATATCCGTGAAACTTCTCTTGTTTCGTTGTCAAAATACTCTTCGAAAAATTTGCCGTGAAACGCAAACAAGGTAACCTTGTAGTTGTAGTAATCGACGGACGCTACATTTTGACCATTATAGTGCAGCATGATTGATTTGGAATCGATATCCAGTTTATCAAAACCCTTCATATCCTCGTCCCCCTCCTATTTGAGAAACTCTTTTTAATTAAAAAAAACAGCGGCTATTTTTCAGTCTGGTGAGATTCAATCCTTTCGCCGGCTACTTCCTTAAGCTGGGCAGAATGATACGATTAAGGTATTTGTCAAGTTCACTGTAGTCAGCTAAAGAGATCCGTTCAACCTGGCGGGTCAGGATGTTATAGTAAACTTCAATAAAATGGCTATTGAGTGAATACAGGTGAACCCTGTAATCATAAAATTCTATGGATTGAAGAAAGTTACCAAACTCGGCCACTAACAAGGCTTTATCGGTGATTGGTAATTCGTTGAATCGTACCTGTCTCATACACACTCCCCTTTTAGTGGCAAGCAAAGTTCATAACCGGGCACATGACCCGGGCTGTTAGGGCGATCGGTTAAATTCTTATGCCAGTTAGCCTATGGGAAAGACGAGACACCAAAGATTTCTACAGATTGCAAAAAGCCGCAAATCCTGGCCTACGACGATCTTTCAACGCAAGTTCCAACCCTTTAAAACATAAAAAATTAATGGGTATTTTCCGGCCGCCATAAGACCGACCCGTATTGTTAAAACGGATTTCGTGTAACTTTCTTGCTTCCGGTGGTAGTGAGATAAATCAAGAATCGTGCAGTTGCCGGATATGGCATTTAATACTCAATCAAATATGACAACTGCATTTCTTACGGCCGAATGGCGAAAACTCGCTATGGCAAACTTTGAGGTGGATCCCAGGTTCCTGGAACCTTACCTGCCTCAACATACCGAGTTAGATATCTGGAACGGTACCTGCTATCTGAGCCTTGTCGGTTTTATGTTCCTGAATACCCGGGTGAAAGGATTTTCCATCCCCTTCCACAGCAATTTTGAAGAGGTAAACCTTCGATTTTATGTCCGGCGCAAGGACCAAAATGAATGGAAGCGCGGAGTCGTTTTCATTCGTGAAATTGTGCCGCGATATGGGTTGAGTCTCGTGGCGAGGATATTCTATAATGAACCCTACGTAACCATGCCCATGGATCACCAGTGGACAACGGACCCGCGCTTGCTGACGGTCCAATACCGCTGGAAAAAAAAGCGATGGAACTCCTTTAAAGTCAATGCCGATTTTACACCGGTGGATTTTGCAGATGATTCTGAAGAAGCTTTTATCACCGAACATTTCTGGGGTTATACGAAAATCAGCCAAAGCCGGGTCGCAGAATACGGCGTTGAACATCCGCGATGGAAGGTTTATCCGGTTAAAGATTACTCAACCGATGTTGACTATGCGGACGTATACGGAAAGAAGTTTGATTTCCTTGCACGTGAAAAACCCCTGTCAGTTTTTCTCGCTGAAGGTTCAGAAATTATTGTGAGAAGCGGGCGAGCGATCTGATAAAAGCACAGACCGGCTATGACGAACAACATTGCCGGTTGAAAACCGAAGGCAACTTGAGAGACGGAAGTAACGTATAGGCTACCGTAATTCAGCGGCCACCGACAATATACCAGGGTTAGTGTAGGTGACTCCTCATTCACGCACGCAGTTCCCCAAACGGCTTCAGAAAAACTATGTTTTTACACATGGCACGACATTCATATTCAATATGCATGCTAAGCTGATCATTTTTGCTCTGGCATATTTGATCAGGTTACAAGGTTGTATCAGAAGTCGTTTTGTTTAAGGTATAACAAATTTTATTTCCGCGACTTTTGCGCCGCTGTCCTTGAGATGGCATTTGCTTGTTCTGGTTCGGGTTTCCGGTATTGCCGGATCGTGAAGTTGGATAACAAGTTTGCGCAAACGACGTGTTTTATAACATATATCTTTGCTATGGCTTTTGGTGCAACCTTTTTTTGTTCCAGGGTAGCCAATCCGTGTTCTAACGCCAATTTGAAAGACCCGCTTGCCCCAATCCGGCAAATCCCAATAAAATTAGTGCGGTTTCATGCCAAAACATTCGCTGGAATTTTTAAATTTATATAAGGAACAACCTCAATCTTTATGGAAAACTCACAGGATTTTATCGCCAGCTGGGATCGCTATCTCACCTTGGGAGCCTATGCATGTGTCGGGGTAGCTGTTTTAATCCTGCTGTATCACGAATTCCGGCTATTCCTGATTAAGGATTACAAGGAAAAATACGATTACGTCAACCTGAACGAAATCAAATACTTCTGGTATGCTGTGATCGCACTCATTACCTCAGCGGCGTTGTGGACAAACTCCCTGGCATCAAAGCTTATAGTTTTTGCAAGTGCCATCACCTGGTTTTATGTCCGTGTCTTTATGACCGCCGGGTTTGCCGTTATTGCCTATGTTTTATTTTATAGCCTGGTCAGGATCTACTATCCCCGCTACGTTGAAAAGAGGCTCAACAAGCTCAGAAACAAGCCCAGGATTTCACCGGCCGGAAATGTAATGAGAAAATTGCGTGAGGCTGAAGAGGAAGCCCATCTGGAGGCAAGCCAGTGGAACGAACAGAAAGAAGTCCATTCGGTTGATTACGATGTGTGGTTGGACCAAAAAACAGGCTACAAGAAAGTCGAAAAATACATTTCCTACCAGCATGCGGTTGAATGTCCGGAATGCGGCTATGTAACTATGAAAATTGCCCGTGAAGAGGTTGCCGAGTTACCGACAGAGCAATCCTCCGGTATCCTCATCAAACATTATAAGTGCTCATACTGTGGCCACCGGGAAGCTAAGGAGGTAGTGGTTGCTGCATTGTCGGAAAATATGGTCGAGGCACAGCCCTCACCTGCGACCTAGGGACTTCATTTTTTCGGCTTTGGCCATTCGGCTCCGAATTCTGGCGCCAGCCTGTTCCTTGCCTTGCGATAGTTCGATAGGATTGCCGGCCTGCGATTCTTTTTACTTTTATTTCCCTTCCCCGGCTTCCTAAATCTCCACACGTCCTTTCGTGCATCTCACGAAAGAAAAATGTTTTGGTATTCGATGGTCTTTTCGCTGAAGGCTGAACCTTCCATGCAAAACAGATGTATAATCTAACGTCAGCGATTTTTTCCGAAACACATCCTCGATATCCGTTCAAGCCGGCTCACCATGCCGGACGAACGTATGGCCGCTTTAAAAGGTATGAATGCCATTGAGAACCTTACAATGTCATTTTTGTCGATAAGCTTCGGGAAAATTTCCGGCTTTCAATATTAATTTTGGATTCTAATTCTAAACAGTACCATGAAGAATTTGACTGTTTTAGCGCTGGCGATTGTCGCTGTCGTCGTTATGCTTTATGCCGGTTTCGATGCGCTGGGGAAAAATTATTCATACGGCCCCTTCGTCACTTTTATTGGCAGCTGCACAGCTGTTGGCGTTGGGATTGATCTTTTCAACCATATTCAAATGCGGATTCGAAAAAGCAACGTCCGCAAACTGGGAGGCAGATTTTAATGTTCGCAAAAAACAAGTGAAGGCAACTTGTAAATAGATTTGGTTTTTTTGCATTGGGTTATGTTATGTTGGACTAGCCGCTGAGGAAGCAATTCCGAAGCGGCTTTAGTTTTTTGAGCACTCTGTTCACGCGGAAAAATTACAGCGGCATCCGGCACGATGCCAGCTTAAAGAGCACCGTGACGGCTGCTTTTCAAAAAATTGAAATTATGGTAGTTCCCCTTGTCATCCCGAGGATGAACAAAGGTTTAAGGGAAGGAGAATTGTTAACGCGAATGGCATTTCAAAAATAAGCTCCCAGCGCCTTCACGCAAAAAGAGTCGCGTTCCAGACATGGGCTAAACTCTTTCTTCTCGTCGTGACCGGATTTTGGCCAGCATACATTTTCCTGAGGTTCGTAGCTGCAACGGAACAAAAGACGCGCATGCCATTCTTCACATGAAATTTGAAGACAGGCCAGAAATACAATAGATCAGCCCCCCGACGTCACCGTGCGCGATGTATTGTGCCATCAGAATATTTTCGCGGCTGTCGGTGACACCATCACCAAAAAAAACCAGCCTCACTCATGAGGCAAGAGTCTAACGGGTTGTTGTATCTACAACCCGATTAAAAATTTTCGCCATTTGGTAACCATCACCACACGGCGAAGTATTACATTATATTGCTCTCCACCTATGTTCAGAAACTACTTTTCAATCACGGTGCGGAATCTGAAGCAAAATCCGCTGTATACTTTGATCAATATATTTAGCCTGGCAATTGGCCTCTCGGCTTGTCTGATCATTTACCTGTTTATCAGGGATGAGCGCAGCTTCGACAGCTTTCACAGCAAGAAGGACGTGATCTACAGACTGGATGAGGTACAGAATTTCACCGGTACAAACGTTCAAAAAGTTGCCCTTTCGATGCCAGGAATGGGCCCTAACCTTGTGACGGAGTTTCCCGAAGTCACGTCTTACGCGCGCTTCTGGAACCGCGGCAAACAATTGGTGGAGAATGGAAGTACTAAAATGCTGATTGACGACGTTGCGCGTGCTGACAGCACTTTTCTCGAAATCTTCGACTACCCTGTGATTGCAGGAGATGCATCGTCCGCGCTCGATGAGCCCAACAGCATTGCCATCACGGAAAATACTGCGCGTAAATTTTTCGGGAACGAGCAGGCCCTTGGTAACACGTTAAAACTTGGCACCCGCGATTTCAAAATTACGGCGATATTGAAGGATGTTCCGGAAAATTCACATTTGCAGTTTGAAGCGTTGACAAGCATGGTCACCGTCACGTCCGAAGACAAAGGGTTCAACAACCAATTCGGTTCAAATTTTCTGAACACCTACCTTGTGATACAACCCGGCACCGATATCCGCGCATTTGAAGAAAAGTTACCCGCGTTCCTGAGACGTCATATGAGCCACCCCGACATCAACCGGTTCTACGCTCTGTTCGTTCAACCCCTTGAACAGGTCCATCTCGGCTCCACTGAAATTGAACACGACTATAATAATTACAGAAAATTCAACGGAAAATATCTCGACATCTTCGCCATTGTTGGAGCATTTATCCTGCTTATTGCAAGTGTGAACTTTATGAATCTTACAACAGCGCGTTCTTCACATCGTTGGAAAGAGATCGGCATCCGAAAATCGATCGGTGCAAAGAAATTACAGCTATTCACACAATTCATATTTGAATCTGTTTTTCTTTCCGGGTTGGCGCTGCTGCTTGCACTTCTTCTCGACTTAATTTTCATACCCTTCCTGAACGACCTCATCGGTCGGCAACTCTCGATTCTACCGATACTGACCGAGCCGTCCAGCATTGGCATCATGGCTGGAGTAACCGTCCTCCTTGGGATCCTGACCGGAATTTATCCATCCTTGTACATGACCTCCTTTAACATGGCGCGTGTGTTAAAAGGAGGCGGTAAAGGAGAGCGAACTTCAATCTTCAGAAGTAGCCTCGTTGTGATACAGTTTGGTCTTGCGGTAGCAATGATCGTGAGCACATTCGTGGTTCTCCAGCAACTGTCGTTTATGAAGAACTCAGATGTTGGATTTGAAAAGGACCAGATGTTGCTCATTGATCTCAATTCCGAATCGAATGCAAAATTTGTCACACTTAAGAACGAGCTCCTGAGAAGCAACCTGATCCTCGGAGTGACTGCCTCGGGTCAACGCATCGGCAACAATTTTCATCAGTGGGGTTTTAAGGTCAGGTCCGATACCGGCGTTATTCAGATGACACCTTCAAATGTCAATGTAGAATATGACTATCTGAAGGTATATGGAATAAAATTGAAAGAAGGCAGAGGCTTTTCAAAAGAAAATCCAAGGGATAATGGATTTGCCTTTGTCATCAATGAATCCCTTGCCCGGGAGCTCCGGTTGAGCCGACCCATTGGAACAGAAGCCGGCCATGACTGGTATCACAATGATTCGCTTGGAACAATTGTCGGTGTCACCGAGGATTTCAATTTTAATTCCATGCATCATAAGATCAATACCCTGTCGATGGTCGTCCATTCCGATTGGGGTTACGACGAAATGTCTGTAAAAATCGCCGGACAAAACACTTCAGAAGCAATTGCATACATAAAGAAAGTTTGGGAGAGCCAGGTTGAGTCATATCCCTTCACATATTCATTTCTGGATGAGCATTTTGACCTTCTTTACAGGTCCGATCAGCAAATGAGTTTTGTTGTCACGATCATGGCTTCACTTGCCATTCTCATTTCATGCCTTGGCTTATTTGGGCTAGCGGCAATAACAACCGAGCGTAAGACCAAGGAGATCGGCATCCGGAAAGTTCTCGGTGCCTCGGAGACCGAGATCACAGTCCTGCTTTCCAGGAATTTCACTTTACTTGTCCTGATATCTTTTTTCCTGGCAAGTCCGGTGACTTATTGGCTGTTGACATCCTGGCTGAGCACATTTGCCTACAGAATTGAAATCAATCCGATGGTATTTTTATTGGCGGGTTTTATCGCTCTTGCGATCGCGTTAAGCACGATCTGCTATCATACGATCCGTTCGGCGCGTGCCAACCCCGTAACAGCGCTGAGGTATGAGTAGCTGGAGCCTCCCCTGCTTTTTTTAGAGAAATTCCGCCTGCGCGATGGAAAAGAGGCACAGTTTTTTATTTTCCAGCGAAAACGAAAGTGCTTCGGAATCACGTTGAGATATTGGGCCTTGTGGCAGGATCGTGCACTGCATTGTCTCTGCTTCCCCAATTGATTAAACTCGCGCGTACAAGAAAATCGGAAGACATTTCCCTATTCTACCTTGTGATGCTTCTTACCGGCCTTGGGCTGTGGATCTGGTATGGAGTCATGCGTAATGATACGCCCATCATAGCGACAAATTCTCTTGCTCTTATTTTGAATATCGCCATTATTATAATGGGGATCAGATACAGGAAAAGCCACCTTTGACGTTAATTTTTACTGAAAAACTGGCGCGAGAATTGGAGTAAAAGATGCCAGAAGAAGTTTGGAACTTTGTGAACTCAATCGCATTGTCTTATCGTTCAATAATCCTATGCTACCTTACAAGATCTATACCCGAAGAAAAATCTTTAATTATTATACGGGTCTGTCCTTTTTTGTTTTTGTCTGGATTAGCCGGCTGGAAAAAGACGAAGTCCGACTGATGCGACATGAACTGATTCATTTTCGCCAACAACTGGAAATGCTCTTTGTTTTTCACTGGTTATTCTATCTGGCTTTCTATCTTATTGCCCGTGCCAAAGGACACTGCCACTATATCGCCTATCGCCACAATCCTTTTGAGCTGGAAGCATTCGGAAATGACCAGGATACCGGGTACCTGAACAAAAGAAAACTTTTTGCCTGGACCGATTATTTGAAACAATACCGAGAGTCGCTGGCCAAAGATCTGAAAGCAACAGTTCCTGCTGATAAAGTAATTCGCTGGTAAGCTACCTGTCCATCGACCTGAGGATAAGTTTCCCGAGGCAAAGCGAAATATATTCGCCGTTTCCCGGCGGATACCAGTTCATCAACCTCGTTTCGTAATGGTCGACATCGTAATATCTTGCTGGCGTAACATATCCAATATACCCACCGTTAAAACTTGTCACCATCACGGTGGTGTTGACACGGCCGCCGATCGAATCGAGGGAATGATCAAACTCGCCAGAAAAATCACACGGCGTTCCCAGCATTACCAGGCTACCTATTCTCAAGGCGGTAAGATCTGCGGGATATTCGCCGAATGCCTTTCGGAAGACCCACGACCTGATCTTCCAGTTCTCCGAGATCTTCGCCTGTGGCTCCGGCAACAATAATTCAACACGTTCCATTTTCAGTGTGGAATCATCAATTTTCGTCAGTTGTTGACGTTCACGCAAAAACCGCTCGGACAAATTCTCCGCCATCCAATCAATACAGTCCCATCCGAATTTTTCAGGTGTGCAACCGTGACTTCCCACAGCGCCGGCCATGAACATCGCAAAGTTGTAACCTTGCGCTTCGAAAATATCAACCAGCTTGCCAGGATAGTCCCTGGACAGCTCAAGGTCCCTGGAGTAAAGACAAGTCGCATGTGCGGTGAAACTGCTGAACAGTAATTTGCTACTGTCCGATCTTTCCGCTTCCAAAACCCGGAAAAACGGATCTTCTGGCCCGCCGTCAATCATCCGGTTTTCTACTGCCTGTGGTATAGAGATGAGTCCGGTTCGCAGCGTCGCTGGCAGCATCGCAGACGATGCCTGCTGAATGCTTTTAAGAATTGCTCCGGAAATTAAATTCACGACTGAGTCCTCGTACGACCCATACAGAAATGTCGTAATACCTTCTCCCCAATTTCCGACACTGTTGTGCGAGTGGGTTGCGCCGAGGTATGTGTTGTCGAGGGAGAATCCGATTTCAGGGAGTTTATTTTTAAGCAATGCTGTAACTGTCGGTGGGATGATCAGGAGATCTGCCGAGACGATTGCCACGGTTTGGACGCCATTGCTGATCACCATGGTCCGCACAAATACCGAATCGTGTACTGTCGTAAAAGGTTTACCTCTTCGTTTCCCATAGCCAGCGGTAGCGGTGGGAAATGACGGTGTAAAATTTACCCTGGAATAGCCGACCCGGAAACCGGTGTTAAAGGACGTGACAGTTTCATCGGGAATTGAATCCAGCCTCCGCATCATTTCATCGTAAATTTTCAGCTGACTGACCGGAGTGCGGTCGATGGGAGCAACGGAGATGGTGACGGCCAGGAGCGCGAGGATAGCAACAGTCAAAATGACGAGAAATAAAATCCTCAGAATCCTTTTTATCATTGCGCAAGATAACAGAAAGCGGGATGAGCGGCGCACGGAAAATTAACGCCAGATGAATATTCGAAATAGCGAGCGCAAGGTATGGCCTACCAATCTATTCCGTAAGTTCCTTTCTGCCCGCTGGAATAAATTCCTTCCACCAGCAGCCCGCCTTTTTTGTATTCGAGGATCCGGTTAAGGTCCTCTACATTTTCAACTGGGACTTTGTCGATAAAGGCTATGATAAAATTCTCCTTCATTCCGGCTTTTTTCCATTTGCCTTCTTCGAGGGTCCTTACACGTACGCCACCTTCGAGCATCAGTTTTGCGAGTTCACGGTATGGCACATCTTCAAATTCGGCGCCGCCAATCGAGTAATTGATCTCTTTCTTCTCAAGCGATCTTCTTCCATCGGTATTTTTAAGAACCGCGCTGACGTGATGTTTTTCACCATCGCGCAGGAATGTTACGGATATCTCTTCACCCGGGCGGTTGCGGGCCACCCACTCCTGCAGCTCGGACACTGAGTTGACCGTTTGCCCGTCGATCCCGATGATGACATCTCCCGCTTTGATCCCCGATTCTTTGGCAGCGCTTCCGTCTCTTACTGTATTCACGAGCACGCCCTGGTTCACGGAAAGATTGAAACTCTCAGCGATCAACGCATTAACGTCGGCGATTTCAATACCCAACAAGCCACGCTGAACTTTTCCGAATTCGAGCAGATCGTCCATAACCTTTTTGACAAGGCTTACGGGTATGGCAAATGAATACCCCTGATAACTTCCCGTTGAAGTGGCGATCGCCGTGTTGATACCAATCAATTCACCCTGCAAATTTACCAATGCGCCACCAGAGTTCCCGGGGTTTACAGCCGCGTCCGTTTGGATGAAAGCTTCCACCTGGTAGCTATTCCGGTCTCTGAGTATACCGATGTTTCTTGCTTTTGCACTGACAATACCCGCAGTAACGGTGGAGTTGAGGTCGAACGGATTACCGACAGCAAGCACCCATTCACCGGGGACAACATTATCTGAATTTCCGTAAGGAACGAATGGAAGGTTTTTTGCTTTTATTTTTAGCAGCGCGAGGTCTGTACTTGGGTCAGCGCCCACGACTTTTGCATAATAGCGCTGGTTATTATTCATCACTACCTCGATATTGGTAGCATCTTCAATCACATGATTATTCGTAACAATAAATCCATCATCGGAAATGATCACACCGGACCCGGAGGAGTGAACCGGTTGGTCATAACTTTGCAGCGGATTTAGACTGAAATCGCCGGCACCGTACGCAGTCCGGATGTGGACAACCCCGGCGGTCACCTGTTTGGCGGCGGACAGGAAATCCAAACCTTTGGGGACCCGAAATGAGCTATCAATCTTATTTGCGGTCAAAACAAGCTGCTGACGCTGGTCGATCGAGTTATAGGCGCTATTTTCTTCATTGATGAAGCGGATTGTCAGTATTGAACCCACTACGCCGCCGATGCATGCAATCACAACGGCCAGGAAAATCAACAGAACAGAACGCCTCATAATACTCGTGGTTATATCAGTAAGTTAACGGATAATTTAAAAAAATGATCCTGCCGATAATATAAAAAAAGCGCACCGACATGAGCCGGGCGCTTTCCCCTAACCTAAACCTGAAACCTATTAATTCACTTTAATTGTAGTCTTCAACGTCTTTTTCTCGTCTTTTGGCAAAGTGATCTCGAGTATGCCGTTGTTATATTTCGCACTTATTGCACCGTTGTTAATGGTTTCCGGAAGTACAAATGAGCGACTGAAGGCACCATACTGTGTTTCAATCGTGTGGTATTTGTTTTCATTTTGGTCTTTGGAAATTTTCCGCTCACCACTTACCGTGAGGCGATTCTCGTTGAGGTCAAGTTTGAAATCGTCTTTATTCATTCCCGGAACAACCACATGAATTTCGAACGCTTTCTCAGTTTCAAAAACGTCAACTTTTGGAACAAATGAATATGCAGCTCCTCCGGAACGTGAAAGGTGATCGTTAAAAAAGCGGTCAATCAGCGTGCTGAAAGAAACCGGAACGAAATCATTTGTCGTGTTATAACGAATGAGGCTCATAGTATTATATTTTATTGTTTAACATTCTGGAACCTCCATCATTGAAAAATGTGCCGATCGATGTTTTAGGACATAATGACCGAATTTAGGGAGGAAACGATAACACAAATAGGACATTATGGCGCTATTGTAGGGCAGGAATGGGTGGAATCCAGCGAAAGAGCCGCTTGCGATCGTTTCACCAACGCAGTTATTTGAAAAATGGAGTACTCTCTCTCTCCGATAGGTCTTGATATTCAATGGAGCGGCCGGAAATAAAAAAACCATCCGCATGCGAATGGTTTCTTTGCTCCTCCTCTAGGGCTTGAACCTAGGACCCCCTGATTAACAGTCAGGTGCTCTAACCAGCTGAGCTAAGGAGGAATGTTAAAATCCGGCTTTTTCCCTTTTCAAGTCCCCGGACTGGACTTGACCCCCTGCTTAACAGGCAGTCCCGATCGCTATCGGGATAACCAGCTGAGCTGAGGAGGAATATTAAAATCCGGCTTTTTCCTTTTCAAGTCCCCGGACTGGACTTGACCCCCTGCTTAACAGGCAGTCCCGATCGCTATCGGGATAACCAGCTGAGCTAAGGAGGAATGTTAAAATCCGGCTTTTTCCCTTTTCAAGTCCCCGGACTGGACTTGACCCCCTGCTTAACAGGCAGTCCCGATCGCTATCGGGATAACCAGCTGAGCTAAGGAGGAATGTTAAAATCCGGCTTTTTTCCTTTTCAAGTCCCCGGACTGGACTTGCCCCCCTGCTTAACAGGCAGTCCCGATCGCTATCGGGATAACCAGCTGAGCTAAGGAGGAATGTTAAACTCCGGCTTTTTCCTTTTCAAGTCCCCGGGCTAGACTTGACCCCCTGCTTAACAGGCAGTCCCGATCGCTATCGGGATAACCAGCTGAGCTAAGGAGGAATGTTAAACTCCGGCTTTTTCCTTTTGCAAGTCCCCGGACTAGACTTGACCCCCTGCTTAACAGGCAGTCCCGATCGCTATCGGGATAACCAGCTGAGCTAAGGAGGAATGTTAAACTCCGTTATATTTCAGTTTGCTTTACCCTGTTTTAACTGGCGGGACCCATATTTCGTTCCGGGAACGCCAGCTGATAGAGGGTATTACTTCTTGAAATTTCGAGGTGCAATATTAAGGGCATGAAATCTAATTCCCAAAAGCTGGCAATATTTTCTTTGGCGAATGTTTCCAGTTGTGGGTCCACTACCAAATGTTGGTGAGATCATCCTTTTTAAAAGAATGATTCCTGTCAACAAACAAGGTCGGGATATTCTTTCCTTTTATCGCCAGCGGGTCCTTCGTAAAAAACCGAGACAGTATCGCAAGGGGCATCAGAAATCCGAAATAGATTGCGCTGAGCAGTATTTTTGAGTTTGTCCATCCAAGCATTAAGGCAATTTTCATCCATAACCACTCGATGGCTTTTGCCGCAACGGGAATAAATACAGCGGCAAGCCCCAAAACCAATGCAATGCGCGGCAGCAACGGGAGATCAAACAGGAATGAAAGACCCAAAAGTCCGGTGACGATCACAAGTATCGTTTTAAAACGGTCGTGCTTTGACATGTTAGACGGCAATTTTTCGCATGACTGCTTAAAATCGCGTGCCTCGCGGAAGGAGGACGAGTGGGGCTCAGAGATCGAGACCCAAATTCGTCTTTTAAATCTTTCAAGCCCAAACTAAGCCGCTCAGACCCTATTTCATGCTGGATATTGCCTTACGCAAAGACAACCACACTTTCTTTTTGGTTCCCTCGATCCGTAGCCGTGGACCCCGGAGTATATTTATTTAAATCGAACGTTCGCTTACTACTGTCATGATCCTCCACGGGGGCCTTTTCGGAGTTTCGGAACGGAAGACCATGCTCAATCTCACTGAACAATTCGGGGCGGGCAATTTGAAAAGCCTTAGCCATGAACTCGATCACCCCAAACGAATATTGTCAGATTGAGGGAAGGGTTGAATCAGATCAGAGTCCCGGAAAAAACCGTGACTCTGATCGGGACGGTATTGTTAAGAAAAAACTTGAGCGTGCTACTCGTATTTACCGCTTATTGCAGGTTATATTATAATCCACTAACCTTTGTTTCTTATCGACATCTATGCTGTGAAAAATTTTACAAAAAACAACGGGGTTATTTTTACATATTTTTTCAGCACTATCGAAATAGTCTTCCGCAAAATAACCGTCAACAAACTGTGAGAGTAATATAAACTTTCTTATTGTAGTCTCGCGGCCTTTGAGGCATACGTTGTTTATATGCTCCAACAGTTTCCTGAACTCAACCGTAGATTCTTTTTTATGATCCAATTGAAAAAATAGAAGTGCTTCTTCTGCGCTTTCAGGGATAGAGTACTCTGTTAATTCAATACCAGGGGTCTTGTTTTCCTTCAATGTTTTAACAACTTGATTCAGTGAATCAGTATATCCTGATCTAGTTTTTACAGAATCAAACCGATGATCTGCATAATCTACATTGATCGCAGCAATTAATATAAAACTGACTAATGACATCACGCAATTCATATCTAAACAGATTAATATTTTAGAAATTAGTTTTCCAACACAGACATTATGTATTCTATACTATCATCAGAGGTAAACTTTATCCCTCCAGGAGCAAGATAGTTAACGCTGTCGGAATTGGCTGATTTTCTGTTATTGGTTACAATCACTTTCTGCAGTGGCCCATAAGTTTCAATTGCTTCGCCAATTGCATCAAAACCTTCAGGTTTAACGCGAATACAGCCCATTGTTTTTCTTCCAGCATTCCAATCCTGGTTTTCTCTTCCAGCATGTATGCCCATACCAGTCCTCGTTAAATCTGTCTCAGTTTCTTCAAAGTTTTTAGCTCTGTAGATGCCGCCACTGCCATATGCTCCATTATCAGAATCTTTTAGAACACCATTATTGTCCGTTTCGGTGCCATGCATATGAGGGGTGTCTTTATCTTCCATTTCATATTCACCATCTTCCCATTTACCGTTTGAAGACGATACTACTTCATTTTTAGCGTCATATGAGCCCAAGAAGGTATCATCATCATTATTGTCAGGTGTATCATTATCATCCCAAATTTCCATCGTCCTGGTTTGGCCATTGAATAATATATATGGATCTTCTTCCTGAACTTGATCTTCAGCCATCATTCCATCAGGGTCAATAAACCGTATCGGATTATTATAACCATATGTATAAAGTGACCATCTCCTGGATACATCGGATAGAGGATCTATGGATAAAAATCTACCTATTGCAGGATCATATTGTCTTGCCATGTAATTATACCACCCAACATCAAGGCTCTGTTGTAACTCTTTTCCGTTGTATTTGTGTTGACTAGCAACACTGCTTTCCCTACTGAACGAATTAAATGTCAACCCAAACGGGTAATAATCATTGACCTGTTCAACGCCAGTGTGATGGGTAATCCTGAGATCATCGAAGTAGACGTTCGTCATTGTGGGTTGTTCATTCGAAAGATAAATATACAAATAACCCTTTTTCTGAACCTTAACGTGGAGGCTCAAATACTCATGGGTCACAAAAGGCGTCGACCCTAGCTGTTTGGCTGCCGTGCTGATCTGGTCAAAACCGAAATCCTCTAACACAAAGTCTTCATTAAAGAGGATATAGTTCAAATAGGCGCGCGGTGCTGAAGCATCTTCATAAGGCGGAACCCTGCCAACGTAGGGGCCAGCCGAGAAGGTACTGTTGAAAGCGGCATAAGCCTGCCCGCCATCCAGCGGATTTGCGTTTGTCGAGCTCAGTCCAAAGGCCGTAATTAGCGAGCTTGCCAGTGCATTCACATTATTGCCAGTCGTTGTCGGTGCTTCATATTTCGCGTAGACCTCAAGATCCAAAACATCACCTGGATCTACTTCAAGACTTTTGGCAAGGCCAACCTGGCTATTATTCCCGCCGTTGAGCAATTGCGAATAAGTATACACCAGTGCTGTTGCCCCGGCATCGGTGTGATCATACAAATTAAAAGAAGAACGGCTTCCGTAATTCTCGAAGGCGCTCTGCTCGACACTTTGCGTTGCCGACTCCAGCGTTGCCTTGTATTCATTGGTTGATTGTCTCTCACTAAATACAACCCTGTTATCGCCGAGGTGGTCCTTCAGAAAATACTGGTATTCCCAATCCATTTTGTGAAGCATAACTTCGTTGATGTACATGGTCGCGCCAATGACCGGCGTGGGCCACAAGACACCGACCTTTAATTGCGTTCCACCGGGAGGAATCGTAAACTCAACGGTGATCCAGCCTTCGTTGTCCGGGCGCTGGGAAAGCTTCGGACCGGGCCAGATCGCATTAACATTGGTCCAAACGAAAAGGTGAGCCGCAGCGTTGGTGTCGCTATATCCCCTCACCCGGAACACATATTTTTCTCCTGCAACCACTGCAAAGACACCGCCGATCGGGCTAATACCAGGGGAAGGTGCCGTCTGGTTGCAAACAACTTTTACATAAGTTTCTTCATTGATGGTTTCGACAGTTCGAGTCACATTTAAATTTGCGCTGAAGGAAGAAAGACTTGATCCATCCGCTGCCGGAATTTTATTGACGGGTGTCGCGATGGATCCAGGTACGATACGCCCTTCTTCATGGGAAATAAATTGCAGACCATTATTCTCATAGGTGAATTCGCCAAGATAATCCGTGGTTTTCAGAAGCTTGTCGCCAGCGGCATACACCATTTGTGAAAGCTTCCGACCGGTTGCATCATGGCTATAGGTAATGTAATCGCCGTTGGCCTTCACTACCTTCCTGGGCAGGTTTAAATGATTGTATTCGATACTGGTGATATCCTTGTTCTTGTCCGTGAGCATGTTGCCGTTGACATCATAGGTATACTCCCCGGTGGTTTCAGTCAATTCCTTAAAACCTTCCTCGAATGTATTCATAGCAACCGCATCGTCAACACGCGTCAACTGATTACCGTTATAGCTGTAGGTCAGGTGATCCATTGAGCCGAACCCAGTCTCGGAGTTACGCCCATAACGGGAAAGTTTTACGATATTTCCGTTCAGATCATATCCCTTGTTGTTCACGCCCCCGATCACTTCATTGAATCTGCCGTTGTGGGCGGTTTTGTCGGCATTGAAGTAATGCGCCTCTTTCAAACGGTTCAGTGTGTCATAGTAATAGCCGTAGGATTGTTTGTCAAGCCCGGCGCTTTTCCAGATTATTTCGCTGATGTTGCCGGTGTATTGTGCAGCGCCACCACTTGAAGTAGGGTTGTTATATCGCAATTCCATGCTAAACAGATCGGCCCCCGGAGTGAAGGTATCATTGATCTGTTTCAACCAGCCGCGAATGTTGTAACGATAATCCAGCTGTTGAACAAATGTATTGTTGTTGCGCGAGTGGACGTTTTTCGTTACAAGTTCTCCAATTTCATTGTACTCATTCAGACTGATCAAAATTTCCGCGTCCTGATTTACACGATGAAATGTCTTTATCAAGCGTCCCGCATGATCAAACTCGAACCTGCGGGAAGTCGAATAAGTATTCGCGCCGGCTGTATGTGTCGTTTTGGTTTCCGTGAGTCTCGTAAAATCATATTTATTGGTCAGCCTGTCAACCCCTGATTTATGGTTTTGGCTGATCACCTGGATCACCCGGTATTTTGGATCATAGTATGTGACTGACCAAACGTAATTTAATGTGCCGAGAATATTGGTTTTTGTTCCGGTCACCTGCCCTGTTACATTGGAAGCGCTTTTTGCTTCCTGTCCCGCAATATCCCCCGACTGAAAATTATAAGTAGTGACAGAATTATTCCCTGCATTGATTAGCGGGGTGATGAATTTGTAGTGATCATAGTACATGGCCGTATAAACCGTTGTACCGTTTACCGGAAATGCGCGGTTTGTATATCCATGCGTTGATGAAGCGCCATTATAATCTTCATGGAAATTAATGACCATCTGTGAATTTACATAGTTCTGCATTTCGGTCTGCGACGTGTCATTACCTGCATGCACATAAAGACCTGTCATGACCGGCCTGTTAAGCAAATCGTATTTCGTATAAAGCCACTCTTTTTTTAAGGCCCCGTTTGAACCTCTTCGCTGATTGCCATCCTGCGTTAGTATAACCCTGTCGAGCTTGTCGTATACCATATAAACGGGTTTTGCCGCCGGCACCTTCTTGATTTTTAATCTGTTATACTGATCAAAAACATAACGGAATGCCCAGCGGCTCAAAAATGTTTCGCGCGTTGCATTTGTAGCCGATGCCTGGTAGTACTCAGTGGCAAGTCTTTTCACCCCTTCCGGCTGAATCACGCAAATCAGATTACTTAAATCATCATAGATATAATATGTGCTGGCGTAATTTATATCATTCACAGTTCCTGCCTTTACCTGTATGCGTTTTAGAACGACCCTTCCATGCTTGTCGGTATACTCGATCCTTTCAAAACCTGCTTCATCTTTTGTCCGGTTTTTATAAAGCTGGTTTCCGGAATAATACAATGGCGTTCCAGGCGAGGTCGGATTTGTAACTGAAACAACGCCATATGGTGAAGCGCTGCTTGCAGGAATGTACTTCCACAAAAGAACCTCGTTCGCCTTGTTGAAAGAATAGTCATTTTTCACCGTTCGATCGGAAGATGAATAGGAGTTTGCCGCGTCCGGTTGCCATGCTTCTCCCGGCCCTCCCTGTTCCATGGGTCTGCCCAGCGGACTGGATTCGAAAACGGTTTTTAAAAATGGTGCATTGTCAGTCTCGACTTTACTGGTGCTGTGGTAAAAAATGTAATGAGGCGAACCTGTGTACGTTGTCGTACCCAGGGGATTTGTTTTAAACCATCCGGTGGCGTCCTGCGAAACGTACGGTAAAAATTTCAGCGCTTCCCTCCCATATTCATCATATACGAGTGGTTGAACGAGGTCTTTTTTTGATGGAGACCCTTGTGTCCGGACAGACTGAATGAGTCGACCGAGTCCGTCATAGTACTGTACTTCCTGTGAAACACTGTCAATCGGGAGGCGGTTGACATTCGTTGCATCACGATGAGGATGCTGGAGAATATTTGTAATAACATAGTTCATGGACTGCGCGCCCGGCCCGTCGCCGATGAATATCATGCCGGTGCCGGTTCCCGAAACGCCAGTTTTCGTCACGGCCACAGTATATGTTCCAGGTTCATTGATGGATACGGTCGGAGAAGTGATCAGCGCATTGGCGGGATTTTTCCACACATATGTGTCGAATGTCGCAGTTGTTCCAAGGCTGATTTGTTTTCCAAATGAGATTGAAGGCAAAGCTCCGTTTAACGGCATGATGACTGGGTTTGGTTGAACGGCGATTGTCACACTTTTTCGTGAGGAGCTTTCACAACCTCCTGCCAGCGCAGCAACAAAAAAAGTAGTCGTGGCCGACACATTCGCCGGCTGATAGCTCGCAGTATAGACACCGGGAATTGACGTGCCCCCGGTACTGACCGTATACCATCTGTAACTTGTTGCGCCTGAGACCGCGTCGACTGAGATCTTGACATTCGTTCCCGGAAATATTGTTGCGCCGGTCGAGGTAGCAGGGGCGGCGGGTGCAGTAGAGTACACCGACACCGATGACGATCCAACCTGCTGTGCAGTTGAGCTCCATCCATACGGTGACGCTATTTGCCTCGCACGCAGATAAACGGGACTGCTGACGGTGATGGTGTATGACTGCGATTTCGATGCGGTGCTTGTTCCTGTGGAACTTGTCTGCCAAAACCATTCCGATCCAGCCGGAGGATTCGTCTCTCTGGTGATTTGCGTATTTGTACAATTATATATTGTCGTGAACGTCGTATTTGGAACTTCTACGCCTGCAGAAACCGTGACCGACAAGGTACCCAATACAAAGTCCGATTCGTCGTAAAAGTAGACTGTCGCGGAGCCCGACTGGGTCCAGTTGATTGTAGCGAAATAGTCGGTTCCGCTTTGCGTGGTTGAGGTGACTGTACCATGGGTACCATTCCACCATCCTCCAAACACGATCGTGCCATTGGTAAATTTGTACTGAGCGATTTCGCCTGCACTTACCGACGTAGGACCGGAGACAACTCCGGGCGGGAGCGGATTGCCTGTCGCCTTTGCAATTAAAAATGTAAAGGAAACGATGATATAAACGAAGGTTTTTTTCATAGTTCCCATTTTAAAGTTTATTCACTGAGGAGACCGTAAACACATAAGGCATGACGTTGACAACGCCCTTCATGAACTCCATCGATACTGTTACCCTACCGTTCTGACGCAGAAATGTCAACCTTCCGTGCAGCGAACCTTTTTTTACCAAAAATGCAACGCTGCCATCGCTGTTTAGGTCACTCCACTCGCCCTCGTAACTTAAGATCCTGAACACGTATGTGGATGCCCCGTTCAACTGCTGCCATACGATCGAATCGCCTGCGGTTGTAAACCTGCTGAAGTGATTCAAAGTTTCCCGGTTGGTCGTATTGTGCAAGACGTTCGATTCCCACAGGAAGGCATCAGAAAAGAGCGATAAAACCTGTGCATTGCAGAAATGGGCCAAACACAGAAATGTAAATGACAATATTTTATTTTTCATTTGAGTACTATTCAAGTTTGAAGAAATTGTATTGATAGGTTGAGAGGAGTTTGCCTTTAGCGTCTCGAGCCCGGACCAACCTTTTGAACCCGTCATACTCGTAGTAGCTGATCATATTGTTCGGGTCGTTGATCGAGGTTGTTCCAACCAGGGGAACGAGTGTCCGGCTGGTCATTTGTGCGCCTTCCGGATATAAACGAAGCTCATCTACGGCGTTGTAACCCGGTACGAATTTGATGGTTGATGTACCCGATATGCGTGCCGTAACACATTTCCAACCATCTTTACCGGAAATCAACATTGACGATACGGGCGAGGGAATCGTTGAAGGCAGATTTACATTGCTGTTCGGACCAGGATCTTCGTACCAATAAGACACCAGATAGGTTTTTTGCGGATCGAGGCCGGATTTTACGAAGGCCGCCTGAGCAGACCCCCACTTGAGAGTTGAAAGGCCTGCAGGGGCGGACGGATTTTGCACAATATTTACCGGGATCTCTGGCGCCCATCCTCCGGCTCCGGCACTCTCAAAGCTTGTAAAGGCAACATCTTTCGAGTAAGCGCCCTTTACCTCGGCGATGGGATAGTTGTTGTTGTAGTCCCATATGTAACTATAGACGATACCATCTTTCTTCTTCCGTTCGAGGATATTCCCAGCAATGTCATATTTAAGAATGCTGAATTCGGTGGCTTCGATCCCGCCAATAACCGCCGTTCTAACTTCTTTTGGAAATACGAGATTTGAAGGCGTAAAGGTTTCGAACAACAACCGGTAACTACCTGCGAATGAATTGTTCAATGAGGTGTTTTGGTAAACGAGGTGACTGCCGGCGTTACGCGCCTTCAGTGCATCCAGAAGGCTCAACTGGTCTGGAGGAGTTCCCGGCGGCGCAGGGCCTCCGGAATAGTAGTTACTGGTTGTAATAAGATTGCCTTTGCTGTCCTTCGTGTTGACAACTATTGGTAAAAGAGTGTGAATTGGATCGTAAACAAAGGATGTTGCATTCGAAAGCATATCACCCGAAGGTGTATACTCTTCAACGATCGTTGAGTCCATTGTCAGAAACGGACTAAGAACCAAAAACCTGGTCGCTTCAAGCGGAGCGATTTCGTAAGGTTGCACAGGCCCGGAGGCGAATTCGATACAAGGAGCGTAAAGTTGATTGACAATGCAGCCGGTGAATTCGTGGTAGTTGGCCGAGCTTTTACTGTAAAAGTTTTTCACCTTCTTCACAGGAAGATACGTTGTGCCGGATTTTGCATAAAAGATTGTTTCATACTCCTTGCCATGGTTGACCACGCTTGCGTTGGTTGGTGTTGCGCCAAGCACAGGATTTCCGAGTAGTATTTGTCCTGCCGAGTCGTGCGCGATAATGAATTTGTGCTCGGTCAGGCCATTCCCATTTTCATCGTCAAAGGATTCGAGCACTGTTTTATAACTGACACTGTTTCCTGACGGGTTGAAAAGGTTTGTGATGGATGATGAAAACATGTTGTCATATCTGCATTTCTCTTTTTTTTCAAAGCATTTATCAGTACGAAGGTGATCCCACACCACGGTGCAATAAAATTGGAACGTGATAGGCTTATGGTAGACCTTGTCGTAATTCATCACTGCTGACGATTGCGAATCGCCGAAGGCGTGATACGAAAACTTTCGCCTGCCGATTAACCTTCCGTCGTAGGATTTGCTGATGATTTGTTTTACCCTGAGTCCGCCGACATGCCAGTTCTTGCTTACTTTCTTTGCCAGACCCGGGAAATACGTAACAAAGGCTTCTGCCTTTACAATCTGACCATATGCGGCAACTTTTACATTATAGGTTCCGGCCTGCAGGGTGATCTTTTGTCTGTACTCCGTTCCCGGCGCCGCGCCGAAAAACGTGCCACCCTCGCCGCCAAAAACGTTCGAGATCGTAATCGTCCCATTTTGCTGATGCGTCGGTGTGGTTTGAGGTGACAGATTATGAACGACCAGCAACACGTCGACTTCCTGGCCAAAGCCTACCGTAAAATTGCCAAGGTTCTTTTCCACCATTGTGCTAAACCCGGTACCCGTTACGTTCCCGGTAAGAACAGAAGCAATTGTGGGATAGACTGTAATTGTATCATAAAATGTATTTGGCTCATACGATATGCTGTCATAACCTCCGGTCGGGTACCGGATCTGTACGAGCATTCCTTTCTTAACCGCGGTGGTATCAACTTCGCGATTTGCGGTTGCCGTTGGGAATTTCTGGATCAGGTCAGGAATTACGGGCTTCGGTATCATTGTTGAATTATTTTTTCCGTTGAAATAACCCCAATGATCCTGCGCGTAACTGAGACGTACTGGCAATCCACCCGGATCGTTGTAAGTAAGCTTGTAAAGGGTGACGGGCGGATCGGAGTTCATTGGAAATTTGGTGACCGCTGTCAGGAAATACCGAAACAGGTTCTGACTGTTCTCGAGGGGAAGATTTTGGGGGGTGAAGGAGGTTGTCTTCACCATTTCGTATGACAATTTGAAAGATTCGACTATTCCCGTTTCGGAAGAAGATGTTATCGTACTAACCAGTACATCTCCGCTGTCATTTCTTGCAGTATAGCCGAGTGAAACCGAATGCCCGCGGCTCGTACTTATTTTCGTCAGATAATGTGTATCGACATCGATAAAGTTGATGCAAAAATTATCTGAGTAAATCGGACAAGGGCAATCCGGTTCGGGGCCGCCTTGCGCAACATCCTGAAGCTGGTTTGGATCCGTATAAAATATTGTCTGGTTTATCCCGAGATCATACCGGTAACTTTTTGGGAGATATTTAAATGTGATGATATCACCGTTGTATAGCTCGATCTTTCGGATGAACCACGCTGTCGGAGTCGGACTGACGTACGATTTAGCACAGGTCTGGCCCTTCCAGCTTTTTTCAATATACCCCGTCCCACCAAAGTAAAACTGATTGCCATTGTTGTCGACGATCTTAAAAGTCCAGTCCGCGTTGTTGAAATTGGCAATGATGCGGGAGTTTGTTTTAGGTATCTGTACCGGATTATCCGCACTATCAAGCAAAAATCTTCCGGACATGCCGCAGAATGAATAGTTAAAGATATCCGGTTCTGAGTCGTATTGGCCGGCGGTGCTATTGACAACGTCGCGGAGAAAGTTGACAAAGGTTCTGGAATCTGCGCGCGTATCGGCAGGAACTTTTAAATAGGTGGTCGACTCGTCGGCGCCCTTGCCGGAAACGCTGCGTGTAATTGCACCGCCGGCTTCGAGTTGAAAGCCTATACCCACCCGTGAAGAGATTTCATCAACCTTTACACCATTGGAGGAATAGTTCAAGCTAATAGGAACGGCGAATGTGCCCAATGACAGTTTCGTCAAGGGGAGATTAAACCGCGCCGTTCCCGAATTCATCCCCATATCCGGCCTGCTGAATTCCCCCAACCGCGCAACTGCCGGCGAAGGCGGAAGAATGTCAATATACTTTAATTGATTGTCGCCATTGGAAACTTGCGCATTGCTGGTGAGGGAAAGAAAACTCAGCAGGGCAATCGTAACCAGCTTCAAATGCTTTTCTGGAAATCTGAATCGAAAAAATCCGGAAACCATTAGAAGATAGCCGCACATACTCGCATCACGCGGATAAAATTTTCCACTGGGAATGAAAGAATTCACTCCGTAGGGTGTGACCTTAGAGAGAGCCATATGTTTCGTTTGATTTTGTTAAGTAAGAATAGGAAAAAGGAAATAAGAATAGAATCATTAAAACAGGACAATCTGCGCAATGCCATTGTCGGTGGCAACGGTAAGTACGATCATTCAGTACAGGATTAGGCGATGCGTATAGTCATACCGTATCGATACATTGATAAATCTGCTCGTGGCATGCCTCCATGAAAAAGAGATTCAAATGGGTGCACAATCGCGCGCAAGCCTCACAAATGCCGGTATTTGAATCATCCGGTACTATTTTTTCGTATTATCTTTAACACCGGTTTACGTTTTTAAAAATTGGACAGCCGTGAAGCAAATCAAGATCATTGCCTTTGATGCAGACGATACTTTGTGGGATAACGAGGCCTATTTTCAGGAAATCGAGCAAAAGTTTTGCGGCCTGCTCAATGATTACCTGCCGGTTCACACCCTTGCCCGGGAATTGCTTCAAACGGAGGTCCGGAACCTTGCATTGTATGGCTATGGCATCAAAGGATTTATTCTTTCGATGATTGAAACGGCTTTGAGAGTGTCTGAAAAGACCATCCCCTTAAGCACGATCGAAAAAATCATCGGATACGGCAAGGAACTTTTGGGAAAACCGGTGAATCTCATCGAAGATGTCGAAACCGTACTCAGCGATTTGAAAACGCGATACCGGCTTGTAATGGCGACAAAAGGCGATCTGCTGGATCAGCACCGTAAGCTCCATAAATCCGGACTCGGGCACTATTTCCATCACATTGAGATCATGACTGAAAAAACAGAAGAGGATTATCACAAACTGATCAAACGCCTGGATATTCAAGCTTCCGAATTTGCCATGGTCGGAAACTCCTTAAAGTCCGACGTTCTTCCGGTTCTTCAGATTGGCGGATACGGTTTCCATATTCCGTATCACACGACCTGGGCTCACGAAAAAATTGACGTTCACATCGATAACCCACGGTTCATAAAATTGGATTCAATTAAAGACCTCGCAAGCTATCTTTGACCATGAGATTTTTGCTTCTTTTTTTTGTCTTATTGCACTGCCTGCCCTCAATTGCGCAACAATCTGGAGCGGTCTCCGATGTCGAGTTTATTACGAGCGATATCGATTTATTCTGGAAAGCCTTTGATGCCTTTAAGAAAGACACAGCACAAAATCCTTTTGAAGGATACCTGAAGGAGGGCACGCAGGCAGTGAGGGAGTTTGTTACCCATTATTACGATTCCCAACCGGCAATGTCGATGAAAAAAAGTGTGGCTTCAAAAATCACTTATTATGAGCAGGTGCGGCCATTTACCTACCGGATGCATGATTATAAACGAGTGGTATTGAACTATTTTCAGGAATTTCGAAGGATATATCCGGCAGCGGAATTTCCGCCAGTTTATTTTGTGATCGGAAAATTCGAACGTGGCGGTACCGCGATACAAAGTGGAATTATTATCGGCATGGAAAAATTTTGTGACTCTACTATCACTTTGTCAAAAACCATGATTCGTCTCGATATTCTGCCAAAGGTCATAGCCAAATGCCTTGTTTTCTATAACCAAAAGCCGGCTCACACAGGCTACACGCTGCTGAGGGAATCCATCATTGCCGGCAGCGCAGACTTTATTTCATCGTTAGTCGTTGGCGACAAGCGCAATAAGATCTTCGAAAGAGAAAACTATCAATACGGTGAATTGTATGAGGAAACTCTGGTTAAGGAATTTTTAAGACAGCGGACCGAATCCGACATGAGCGGATGGTTTTATTATGGGAACAGCGAAGGTAGACCACCGAATCTGGGCCACTGGATTGGTTATAAGATCACGGAAGCTTACTACAACAATATTCCGGACAAACTCAAGGCGGTTGATCAAATACTGAAGATCAATGATTTCGAAAAATTCCTTTTGCTAAGCGGTTACGCCGAACCATTCCGGAACTGATGGCCTGAAATCCCACCAATATTTTCGATTAAAACCTTATCGGGATTTGCTACGTACAAACCATTTACTAACTTTGAACTACAAAGTGCTTTTAAATGAAAGAAATTCACGAATACGAAAAGGATATTTCCTCGATCCGGACGATGATGGAACGATCCGTAAAATTCCTCTCCCTGAGCGGCCTTTCGGGCGTGCTGGCAGGAATTTATGCAATCGCCGGTGCCGCCGTTGCTTATTTCCTTCTTTCGGATGAGCGTTTCCAAATTCTCCCGGATTATTCTTCCGATCAACCCCGCGTCCTTTTTGAACTGCTGATGGTTGCCTCAATTGTCCTGATCGCTTCCATTCTAACGGCCCTGTGGCTGAGTCAACGCAAAGCAAAAAGGTATAACATTACCCTGTGGAATTCCGCAAGCAAACGACTGATGATCAATCTCGCAATCCCGCTTGTCACGGGCGGCCTTTTTATCCTGATCATGCTATACATGGGCGAGTACGGTGTTGCAGCCCCGGCGTCTTTGATATTTTATGGACTTGCCCTCATTCAGGCAAGCCAGCATACTTTTGATGAAGTCCGGTATCTTGGTTTCCTTGAGATCGCACTTGGCCTTGTTTCTTTGCTATTTCCCGGATTCGGTCTTATTTTTTGGACTATCGGTTTCGGGATACTCCATATTATATATGGTTCAATCATGTATTTTCGCCACGACCAGTGAAGAACCCTTTTGAAAACATCGACAAGGTGCTTGAAAACCGCATGCGCCTCCAGATCATGTCCGTCCTGGTGGCCAACGATGTTTTTGATTTTAATTCCTTAAAGGAACTGCTGGATATTACCGACGGGAATCTGGCCTCGCACATTAAAGCGCTCGAAAGGGAAAAATATATTATTGTAAGCAAGAGTTTTGTTGATCGAAAACCTAACACGAAATACAAAGCCTCGGAAAGAGGTAAAAATGCGTTCAGGAAACACCTGGATGCCCTCGAAGCAGTAGTGAGAAGTCAGCGATAGATGTTGGCCCCTTTTTTTTATGAATTTACTTTGACACCCAAAGTACTTTTAAATATAATAACATGGCAACCAATGAAACCTCCTTTACCCTGATCGACAGGTTTAATTCCTGGATACAGGAATCGGTGTCGATCAAATTGATCTCGATCGGATTTTTAGTCCTTATCCTGTTGATTCCATCCGCGTGGATTCAGGATCTCATTGCAGAACGCGAATCGCGCGCAGGCACCGCACTGGATGAGATTTCATCCAAATGGTCCGGCAGCCAAACTTTATCGGGCCCGGTGCTGGTAATTCCGTTTAACCGTTACGAGCAGGTCAATAAGGGTAAAGATGGGATTGAATCCATCCAACGCACCGATCGCGCATATTTTCTGCCGGATCAACTCGATATTCAGGGAGAAGTCTCTCCCCAGGTACTCCATCGTGGAATCTTTGAGGCAGCCGTCTACAGATCTTCACTTGACGTTGTGGCAACTTTCAAGTTACCGGATTTTAAGTCATTGAATATCGCCAAAGAAGATGTGCTTTGGAAGGACGCGTATTTCACGTTTGGAATCGCCGACCTTCGGGGCATCAACGACAACCCCGAATTCAAAGTTGGCGAGACTAAATTAATCGCCGAACCTTCGAACGATTCAGGCCTTGCCATTCCTAAACGGCTTGTCCAGGCAGAAAAGAGGACCGCGGTTTCGGAATCCTTCACGAACTTCTCCACCAGTGGCATACTGGTGAAACCTCAATGGGAAAACGAGCAAAGTTTCAATGGCAACGTTTCGCTGAAACTTTCTTTGAAAGGCAGCAAAAACCTCGATTTCATTCCCAGCGGAAAAAACACCACGGTGAAATTGTCCGGCGACTGGCAGGATCCAAGCTTTGATGGCGATTTTTTACCAACGACCCGTCAGATCAATCAGAAAGGATTCACTTCCGAATGGAAAATATTCCATTTCAACCGCCCCTTCTCACAGCAGTGGGTTGGCAATCAGCAACAGCTTGGCGGCTCAAACTTCGGCGTAAATCTTCTCATTCCCGTTGATCAATATCAAAAAAGCATGCGCACCGCAAAGTATGGTGTAATGATCATTCTATTGACATTCGTCGCCTTATTCATGGTAGAGATCATCCGGAAAATCCGGATACACCCCTTCCAATATATACTGATTGGCGCTTCTCTCATCATCTATTATTCCTTGCTCATCAGCATTTCCGAACATTTTGGTTATAACGTTGCCTACCTCATCTCGTCGACAGCAACAATCGCGCTGATCAGCTTGTATGCGTCAACCTTTCTGAGAGAATGGAAGCTCACGCTTTTATTCACACTTATCCTTGGAGTTTTTTACACCTTTATTTTCATCATCATTCAGGAGCATGATTACTCATTGTTGCTCGGTAGCACGGGCCTGTTCATCATCATCGGAATGCTGATGTTCTTTTCCCGAAACATCAACTGGTATAAGTCGGCTCCGAACAATCCGTCATGAAAATGAAAATGATGCCAGCAGTTCACAAGAGCCTGAAGCACCGGCTAAAACATTTCTTTTACGCAGCTGGGTGGAAAAAATTCGAGCCTGTATGGAATTTCCTGATCAAAACGGAAGGGCTTAACCGGATATTGCCAATCCTCGAATCGATATTATCGAAAGTAGAACCCGGAAAAAAGTACCCTCAAACGAATGAAAAACTATTAACTGCCGAAAGCTTTTGACGAAAGAACGATATGATCTAATTTAAGAGGAGTTTTATTTGACGCGATGAAAATCATCAGAACGACGAGCGATAACCCGGATTTTCAGGAACTCGTGAAATTACTGGATAGCGAGCTTTGGATTCGTTACCCGGAAGAACAATCGCAGTACGAGCCTTTCAATAAAATAGAAAAAAATCAGACTGTCGTGATTGCTTACGATAGTGAGAAACCTGCGGGATGCGGATGTCTTAAGAAAATCGATAAAGATACCGGGGAGATCAAAAGAATGTTCGTGCGTCCTGTCCATCGTGGGAAAGGGATCGGGTACGCGATTATGGACGACCTTGAAAAATGGGCGAAAGAATTGTGTTATGCCAAGGTAATACTCGAAACAGGACCCAATCAACCTGAAGCGATTGCCCTTTACCGGAAGTCAGGATATCACGTCACGGAAAACTATGGCCCGTACATCGGAATGGAGAGAAGCATCTGCATGCGGAAATTTCTTCAGTCCGAATAAAAAAAACCCGTGTGCGACGGGTTTTCTTTTTTAATCTTTTTCGAGGAACGGGTACCTGTAATCTACAGGCGGAACAAATGTTTCCTTGATCGTTCGTAATGACACCCATCGTAACAAATTTACTTTTGCACCAGCCTTGTCGTTGGTTCCCGATCCCCGGGCTCCGCCAAACGGCTGTTGACCTACCACTGCACCGGTGGGTTTATCGTTGATATAAAAATTCCCGGCGGCGTGTTGAAGGCGCCTGGTTGCAAGTTCGATGATGTAACGGTCCTGCGCAAAAATAGAACCGGTCAGCGCATAGGGTGACGTATTGTCGACCAATGTCAGTATATCTTCGAAGTTGTCCTGCTTATAAACGTAGATTGTCAGCACAGGGCCGAAGATCTCCTCGCACATGGTAACAGCGGAAGGATTTTTCGTCAGGATGATCGTCGGTTCAATAAAGTATCCTTTCGACATATCATAGTTGCCTCCGGCGATGATCTCATTTACCGGATCTTTCTTTGCCTGATCGATATAACCCTTGATCGAGTTGAAGGCGCGTTCGTCGATGACGGCATTGATGAAGTTGCTGAAATCTTCGGTGCCGCCCATCTTAAAGCTTTTCAGGTCCGCGAGCACATACTTCTTCACATCTTCCCAGAGGTTGTCGGGAATATAACACCGTGATGCTGCTGAACATTTCTGGCCCTGGAATTCGAAGGCGCCGCGTGACATCGCGGTGGCAACTTCCCTGGCATCGGCGCTGCCATGCGCAACGATAAAATCTTTTCCGCCGGTTTCGCCGACAATACGGGGATATGATTTGTATTTATGGATATTCTGACCGATCGTCTTCCACATGTTTTGAAACACTCCGGTGCTTCCGGTAAAGTGGATGCCGGCAAAATCGCGATGGTTGAACACAACATCCCCAACGGTTGGGCCATCCGCATAGACCAGGTTGATAACACCTGCAGGCAGTCCGGCCTTTTGAAGTATTTCCATGATCACATGGGCGGAATAAATTGCCGAGTTTGCAGGCTTCCACACGACGGTGTTCCCCATCATTGCCATGCTGGTCGGAAGATTTCCCGCGATCGCTGTGAAATTGAACGGGGTCAGCGCGAATGTAAATCCTTCAAGCGCGCGATATTCGATCCTGTTCCAGACTCCGGGTGATGATTCGGGCTGATCATTATAGATCTGCGACATGAAGTACACATTGAAGCGCAGAAAATCGATCAACTCACACGCCGAATCAATTTCAGCCTGATAGGCATTTTTTGATTGCCCGAGCATCGTGGCCGCATTGAGGATATAACGATACGGTCCGGCGATCAGGTCCGCGGCCTTCAGAAAAATACTCGCGCGATGTTCCCAGCCCAGATTGACCCAAAGTTCCTTTGCATTCAATGCAGCCTGAACAGCCTGCTCAACATGCCCCTTGTCGCCTTCGTGATAAAAACCCAGGATGTGCTGGTGATCGTGCGGAGGGGAAAGCTTTTTCTTCTTTCCGGAACGAACTTCCGACCCTCCGATATGCATTGCGACATCGAGTTGTTTAGAACGGGCATCTTCGAGGGCCTGCTTTAATAATTTACGTTCACGGCTTCCCGGCGCATAGGTTAAAACAGGTTCATTTTTTGGCAGGGGCACATGATAGAATCCTTTCGGCATAGCTTGTTAGGTTAATATGGTCGTTAATGTGGGGCAAAAGTAATGGAAATCACAAAATTTTCTTAAGTTCTGAAAGGCAGGAAATTTCGTGTTTGACCGGTGTCGCGTGCGTCACCCTTTCCGGATTATAAAAAATACTGTCAATCGAAGCATTTTTTGCCCCTCCGATATCGGTGATAAGGTTATCGCCAATCATGACAGCATCGCTGCACCTGATATTGTTTGCGTTCAACGCGAACTGAAATATCTTCTGGGAAGGCTTTCTGTGACCCGCTTTTTGTGAAGTGATAATGTGGTTGAAAAACGGAAGCAGGTTTCCGGAGGAAAGTTTTACATGCTGGATCTCATCAAAACCGTTGGTCACCACTGTAAGGCTATAATCGGCCGTTAAATATTCAAGGACTTCTTTCGCGTGGGGCACAAGGTTTGCTTTCCGCGGACACTGATCAAGGTAAACAACCGTCAGGCTTTCACTCAGCTCGGAAGTATAAGCTGAAAAATGCGCGAGAACCTGTTTGAAGCGTTCCTGCCGGATGTATTGCTGATCAATCTGGTTGAGATCATAAAGGTCCCACAATGCCAGATTGACGCTACGAAACCGTTTGTAAAAACTCTCAGCGTCGGGCACGCCCCGCTGCCGCAGGTTGTATGAATGAAACAATTCATACAATGTTTGTTTGGAGTTTTCTTCGTAATCCCACAGCGTGTGATCCAGGTCGAAAAAAACACATTTATACTTTTTTGCCATTCCAGTGCCGCTCCTCATGTGCTGAACTTTTTTGCCATGCCTCGATCTGAACCTTATTCGCTGCCAATTCACGGTTGGACCGGAGCGTTTGGTAAACCTGCTGGTCTTTTTGAAGCTGTTGGTCCTTTCTTAGAAACTGAAAAATTTGTTTAAGAATTTCAAAGACCTCGTCTTTAATATGGTAGAATACCCAATGGTTGTATTTTCTGTATGATAAAATACCCGAATTCTTTAAATAAATGAGGTGCCGCGACGTTTTGGTTTGGGTGAACTCCAGGATTTTTTCCAGGTCGGATATACACATTTCCCTGTTTTCGAAGATCAGGTGCAGGATCCGAAGCCGTGATTCATCTGCGCAGGCTTTAAAAATTTGTGATCCGAGGATAAGATTAAAACTTTTAAGCCGCATTTTGCATCGTTATAATCATGTGGCGAAATTAATTAATTAGGCGTTGTTGGGCCTTATTTTTATATTTGAAGGATACTAAAAAGTCTCAGGTGGTGAAGTTATTGAATAATTGCTGCTTTTTGGTCGCGGCTGTTGTCGTGGGCCTTGGATTATTCTGTTCCGGGACCGCGCAGGCCCAGCAAAAACGGATTATTCAGCTATCCGGCGTCGTCATCGATACCGTCGAAGGCCCGCTACCGGGAGTTCACATTTATGTGCCGGTTGCCGGCCGTGGGACCACCACAAATACCGTCGGTTTTTTTTCGATGCCCGTGCTGGTTGGCGACAGCATTGTGATAAGTTCTGTCGGTTATAAGCGCAGGCATTTTATTGTGCCACATGACGCTGACGAATACACCACCATCATCGTAAAAATGGTTCAGGACGTGACATACCTGGACGTGGTTGAAGTCTTGCCATATCCAACTGAAGAAGTCTTTAAGGAAGCGGTACTTGCGCTGAACCTGCCAGTTGACAACGACATCGATCAAAAAAATCTCAACGCTGAATTGCTCGCGCTGATGCTCAAGACCACGCCGATGAACGGTCCGCAGAATCAGCGTTATTATCTCGATCAATGGGCTGCGACGCAAAACGACAAATACATGCCCGTCACTAACCCATTCCTGAACCCTTTCAACTGGGTTAAGTTTTTCAACGGACTGAAGGGCAATAAGAAAAAGTAGTCCCCGGTAGCTTCAGCTTGTCTTGTCGGTCACTCGTTCGAGTCAACCTTCAATTCTCACGATTTTATCGCCTGGTCTAATGACGCCAATTGAAAAATAAATCGTCGGGCACGCTTTGTTACGACGTTTCGAACAAGCAAGTTGAAATTGGCAATCCTTCAATGGCTATCACCCTTTCATTACGAAATGCAGCCGCTTCTTGACTATGATATGTCGGTCCTTCAACAGGCATAGTTTTAGAAGACTTTTAACATTCGCATTTCAGGTAAATATTAATTTGTGTAAAGTCGCTTCCGCGTATTTCAGGCATGCCGGAAATCCGGTCATTTCGAAAGTTGTTGGAAAAAGAGGGGTCATGAACGAGGATGATGTAATATTATTGATAGAAGACGATGAAGATAAGGCCCAACTTATCATCTCCATCCTCAGGCAGCATTTGCGCGGCCACATCCGTCATATCGAAGATGGGCAGGCTGCGATGAATTTCTTGTTTTCCGACGAAAGCAATTCGACAAGATTGATCCTGCTCGACCTGATCCTGCCTAATGTTGATGGCATCGAAATCCTGAAAAGAATAAAGGCAGACCCGGTGAAAAGTGGTATACCGGTTATCATTCTCACTGCGTCGTCCGAGACACAGACTTATGTAACATCGCTGGGACTAAAGCCAGACGGATTTGCGCATAAGCCTGGCAGATTGAAAGATTGCGCCTGAGCAATTCATTCGCCAGAACAAGAATTCCTCCGGTTCTTCTGATTATACGTCACGATTGTTTACGCACCATCCTCTACGTTAGAGCGAAAGCCGATTCAAACGATCACCGTCAAACCAGGGCTGGGTATTTCTCTTTTTAAAGGAACAATACACTTATCAAATAACCCGCTGATCACAAGTCCTGTTCTGAACGAAGAGGCCGCGGAAAAATTTGTTTTTGAGATGGGGTTGACCTGGGGAAAAATCCCGGATTTGCATAGACTTAAGCGTAAAGTCAAAGTACACGAACAGGCGGTGTGAGAAGACATTTTTCCAATTAGACGCCAATTGCACATAGGGAGCACGTTATCAGTGCTTTACACGCAATCAGGATTTTACACGCGTTTTAAAATGCGCGGATGGAGGTGATTTTACATCAATTGGGGCATTAATAAAAAAAAGGAACGATATCCGTCGTTATTAAGTTATCACTGTATCAAAGTTGGTATCTTTACAAATTCCCGTCCTGTTTAAACTGCATTTCGGCAAGAAACTACCCACTTTAGAATTTTAATTTTATTATATAAATGAACATTTACGTAGGAAATCTCAGTCGCAAGGCGGGTGAGATTGAATTGAAGGCGCTGTTCGCACAATTCGGAGAAGTTAAATCGGTGAAGATGATCAAAGATCAGTTTTCAGGAGAATCGAGGGGGTTCGCGTTTGTTGAAATGTCCGACAATTCTGCCGGAAACCAGGCGATAAATTCATTGGATTCCAAGGAATTTAGTGGCCAGCGATTGAAGGTCAACGAAGCAAGACCCAAGGCCGCCAGGAGCTTTAACAGCTTCGCTAATAATTTTGGATACAAAACCAGAAATGATTATTAATTCCTGAATCAGAATTTGAAAGGATCGCATGACACTGACCGTAAAGGCCGGTGTTTTTTTATTTTAATCTGTTTTGTGCGACCGATTTCAGTCCGCTTTTCTGTAACTGTCTCCGGCTGAACCGTTCCTCGCCTGTTCTTTTCCTACTGTCCGGAACCGAATGGCACTGTTCGGTATCGGTAGCACGCGGCCCGGAATATATTTGGAAATTCAAGTGAAATAACACTTTTGGTCAATGGTATGGAATTTGGACCCCAGCGCCGGACCCCTACCAACGTGTACAAATGATCAAAAATTATCTTACAACGGCCTTGCGGATCATGCTCCGCCAAAAGGCCTATTCCGCCATCAATATTTTCGGATTGACCCTTGGAATAACGAGCTCGCTGCTGTTGATCCTCTATATCGCCGATGAACTGAGCTACGATCGTTTTCACCCCGATTCCGGCCGTATTTTCAGAAGCACTTTCACCGGCGCACTCCAGGGTAATGAATTCAATACTGCGCTAACAGGGCTGCCAATGGCCGAGGCCCTTGTGAAAGAAGTGCCAGCCGTTGAGTCATCACTGCGGATTGCAAAGTGGAACACAATTCCTGTACGTTATGGAGCGAATACTTTCACGGAGAAAAACTTTCTTGTAGCAGACTCCAATTTTTTCGAATTCTTCAGCGGATTTGAGCTATTGGTCGGCAACCCCGTCGAGGCTTTGAAGGGCCCCAACAAGGTTGTCATCACAGAGCGTGCCGCACGAAAATATTTTGACTATAAAGGCACGGGCGATGTTTCACCGATTGGAAAACAATTCGCCGTCGGTAGTCGCGGAGAAACTGTTGCTGAGGTCACCGGTATCGTTGCGAATCCACCGCACAACTCCCACATCCAGTTTGACTTTGTTTTATCAATCACTTCATGGGAGCAACTTCGCTATCCGGTCTGGCTTAACAGTTTGGTTGCAACCTATTTCAAGATCCATCCCGAGGCAAACATCGAAAGTGTGAATGAACGGTACCAGTACTTTATTGAAACCTACTGCGCCCAGGAGATACAACGTTTCATGAACGTGGATTTGAAAAAATTCAACGAAGACGGTGGTAAACTCGGATTTAATACCCAGGCGCTGACCGACATTCACCTGTATTCACAATTGCAGGACGAGCTCGAGGCAAATGGCAACATCCGCTACCTCCATTTGTTCGGATTGGTCGCCGGGTTCATCATTCTCATCGCCTGCATCAACTTTATGAATCTCAGTACTGCCCGGGCGGCGAACCGCGCGAAAGAAGTTGGCATTCGAAAGACGATCGGTAGCGTCAGGGGCAAGCTTATCGGACAATTCCTGCTGGAGTCTTTCATCTATACGGTCGTTGCCGTACTGCTGGGTTTGGCTTTGGTCTCCGTGTCGTTAAACTCCTTCAATATCATTACAGGAAAAACTATCGAATTCGCGTCTCTGATCAGCCCGGTCTTTATCGGAGGACTTACAGTATTCGCATTGCTTGTTGGCCTTATCGCAGGGAGCTATCCCGCGTTTTACCTCACATCATTCAAACCCGTCGAAGTGCTAAAAGGAAAAGTACGGGCGGGTATGAAGAGCTCGGGCATTCGCAATGGGCTTGTCGTCTTCCAGTTTTTTATTTCGATCGGTTTGATTGTCTCCACCCTCATTGTATACCAGCAACTCAAGTTCGTGCAACAACAAAACCTCGGGTTTGTCAAAGAAAACATCATTAATCTATACCATACATGGACGTTGGATAAAAATGGATCGGCATTTAAAAATGAGCTGCTTCAACATCCGCAGTTCATTGCCGCGACATATGCCAACAGGCTTCCACCGAATGTTGATTGGTCTTCGGTGTTCCGTGCCGCTGATTCCGGCGCAGAACATCTTTTAAGTGTTTACGTCATCGATCACGATGCGGCAAAAACCATGGGGTTTCAAATGGCGAGCGGACGATTCTTTTCCCTAGATTCTCCCTCTGACTCAAGCGGGTTTTTGATCAATGAAGCCGCCGCAAAACAACTTGGATGGGAAAATGAAAATGCAGAAGGAAAGAAAATGATTTCCAGATACAGTACCCTTGAGGCTAAGGAAATCGAATGCCTCGGCATTGTTAAGAATTTTAATTTTGAATCCCTGAAAAACAATATCCGGCCGCTGATCTTTCTGTTAGGTACAGAACCGAATGCTGAAATGGGGATCAGACTGAAAAGCGAAAACATTCTTGAAAGTGTGAAGTTGCTGGAGAACATCTGGAAAAAGTATGCACCCGAAGCTCCGTTTGAATACAGTTTCGTGGAAGATAATTTCAACGCAAAATTCCAGGCTGAGCAGCGGATGGGCGAAGTCTTCATCATCTTCACGGGCCTTGCCATTGCGATCGCCTGCCTTGGACTGTTTGGACTCGTCACGTTTTCTGCCGAACAGCGTGCCAAAGAGATCAGCATCCGCAAGGTAATGGGTGCCAATGTGTCGCAGATCGTTCTGTTGCTCACACGCGATTTCACAAAACTTGTGCTCATTGCATTCATCATTTCGATACCTGTCACCTGGTACGCGATTGAAAAATTCTGGCTTGAAGACTTCGCTTACCGGATAGGATTCAAAGCCGACGTTGTCGTTATGGCGGGAATGCTTGCGCTGCTTGTGGCGCTGGTCACCATTATATTCCAGGCGATGTATGCGGCGTTGAGAAATCCGGTGAATGCGTTGCGAAATGAGTAGCTTCTTTTTTTTGGGGTAGCATCCCAATTATGAAAGCCTTTTTTGACAGAGCAATCGTGCTTCGCCTTGCAAAGCTGCCAATTCACTTGGAGGAAGTTTTTGAAAAGCGAAGGTTCGCGGCAGCTCCAAAACGGCGCCATGTCGACTGAAGTCGGAATGACTGGTAAAAAATTCGAACAAATTATAACCGGATTTGAAGCTGATATTCAGAATATCAAATGCTTATCCAAAGACGACCACAAACATTCGCCTGGTCACCGCAGTTGCCAAAAAACGCATAGACTTCGTAAACGACAATTCAGGATAATGGAAGCAAAACAGTCACAGTTGTTCCGTCGTTTGGCATGTTTGCAATAGAGATGTGTCCTTTATGATTTTCCACAATTTTTTTGCAGACGGCCAACCCGATTCCCGTTCCATACCTGTTATTGTTAAGGTGCTGGAACATCTTAAAAACCTCATGCGCGTATTCCGGCTCAAAGCCAATTCCGTTATCCTTAAAATCTATTTTAACATATTCACACGTGTCAATCAGATAAGGGTACTTTGCCAATTCGGCCCTGGGAACTTCTTCGCAGAGAATTTCAATAAAGGGATCCTGATTTGAAAATTTAATCGAGTTACCAATGATGTTCGAAAATAACTGGTGCATTTGAATTGGAATGGCTTGAATAACCGGCAATGACGAACAAACAATTTGCGCGTGTTTGTGCTCAAGGAGCAATTCAAAATCTTCTTTAACGCCTTCAACTATCTTATTCAGGTCAGTTGCTGCAAACAAGTCCCTTATTCTCGAGATCTGCGAATATTTGAGAACATCCTTTATCAAATTCTCCATTCGCTCCGCAGAAGAATTTATTTTTTCAATACTTTTTATGATTGTGGTTTTATCATCGATATTTTTTGTCAGAAGGTTTGCGAAAGTTTTGATCTTACGCAGCGGCTCTTGCAAATCGTGTGAAGCAATATGAGCATATTCCTCCAATTGCTTGTTTTGAAATTCCAATTGTTTTGCATGATCCTTCAGCTGGTCTTCGGCTAATTTTTTTTGAGTCAAATCGCGGGTGACTTTGGAAAAACCAATGATTTGGCCTTCATCATTATGCAAGGCAGTGATAACAATACTACCCCAAAATGAAGTTCCGTCCTTTCTTAATCGCCAACCTTCATGCATTGCTTTTCCTTTTTCCGAGGCTTCGTTGATAAGCTGTTCAGGGAGTTTTCGATCGCGATCTTCCGCGCGATAAAATATTCTAAAGTTCTTTCCGATAATTTCGCTTTCTGAATATCCTTTTATTTTTTCCGCCCCCTTATTCCAGTTGAGAATATTCCCGTCGTTATCCAACAATAGAATCGCATAGTCCTGCACCTCATCGATCATCTTGTGGTAACGCTCCTCGCTTCTTTTTAAATTTATTGTTCGTTCTTCTACCACTTTCTCAAGAGATATGGATAGCAGACGAAAATTCTTTTCACTTTTGCGAAGGGCCTCTTCCTGCCGCTTTTTTTCGGTGACGTCAACGAGCATATTGATAGCACCAATCATTTTTCCATCCTCGTCAAAAATCGGCTTAGGGTGTGGTCGCACATTTACACGTTCCCCATCGGGGCGTTCTATCACAATTTCTTCACCTTTAACCGCACGAACTTCTTTTAAAGCAATTGCCATCGGGCATTCGTCTAAAGGCAGAGGGGTTCCGTCAGTGCGGAAAATTTTCCACGACCCACACCAGGTATCGCGACCAATTTCAGGCTTACGGCCCCATAACTCCGCCGCGGCTTCGTTGTAAAAAGTAATTCTTCCTTGCGCATCGCAGGTATAGATGGCTGCTGGCAATCCTTCAATGAGCTCACTGTAATCGTTAGCCATCTGAAAGGATGATTCATGTTTTTGAATCAACGAACTACTTAACCTCTCAGCATAAACTTTTTGCTGTACTTTCATCTTTTTAAGAACTGGGATAGAGGTTAGTCAAAAAAGGAGAATAACTATAGATAATGAGAATTGAGTTCAGGTAAAAGAAGTGTGCCAACCTGGCAATCTCTCTAAACTTCGTTCAAAGAGAAGGAGAGTATCGGTTTTTGAAAGAGATTGCTTAATATTTTGCTTAACCGGGTTATCTCATAGGGTTTAACAAGAAAGTGCGCGGCCCCAAGCTGTTTTGTTTCGTCAATATCTTTTTCATAGGACGATGTTGTATAAATAATAACCGGTACTGAACCGAGCCTGGCGATCTTTTTCAGCTCCTTGAGACATTGTTTGCCATTCATGACAGGCATATTGAGATCGAGAAAAATAAAATCCGGAATAAAGTCTTCGCTCTCTGTAAGTTTTTGAAGGGCATCTTTTCCGTTGATCGCCGTGACGCACTTGTGAACCTTATCAACATCCTCCAACGCCATAATAAACACCTCACGGTCTTCATCATCATCATCAATAAGGAAGCATGTTACAGCTGTTGCCATAAGCAGATCATGATTTGTTGTCTTTCACCAAAAATAGTTCTTAAAAGTCGCTTCGAGCAAAAGATACAAGCTAAGTTGTCTATTAACAGGCTGAATCCCAATGATCCAGACAAAAAAGTGGACCAAGTATAAAAATTTACTGTCGTCCAGGTCGACCTGAGAGGTAAAAATTCGCCTACAGTACAATCAGGTTGCGAGATTGTTGACTTCGAATGCGGGTTGTCGAGAAGCGAAAGCTCGCCGTCACTCCGAAAGGAGCTGGCGGGAGCAATCCGATTGCACCATCGGCGGGCGCAGCCCCGGCTACGCAGAAACTGCTTCGGCGGGCGCAAGCCGGCTACGAAGAAACTGCTTCGGCGGCAGTGGAATTTCGAACTGGTATTATAAGGATCCGAGATTGTTATACCAGGCGTTTATACATCACAGCATGTCCTGACCGGGTTTTAAGGTCCCTTTCGAAATCGTAAGCTTTTTGCTTTTCAGAAAAGACAATATAGGTAATGAGAACTAATGGTAACCGGTCTTTAGTAGCGGGCACTTCTCCCGCATGATGTCTTTTCATCCTGTCCTCCAGATCCGAGGTGCATCCGGTATAGAAGTTTCCATCAGCACATTTGAGAATGTACACAGTCCACATTATTGAAAGGGTTATTGTTAATCGAAGCCTGCAGCCCGCCTACGCAGAAACTGCTTCGGCGGGCGCAGCCCGGATAGGCAGAAACTGCTTGGGCGGGCGCAGCCCGGATAGGCAGAAACTGCTTCGGCGGGCGCAGCCCGGATAGGCAGAAACTGCTTCGGCGGGCACAGCCCGGATAGGCAGAAACTGCTTCGGCGGGCGCAGCCCGGATAGGCAGAAACTGCTTCGGCGGGCGCAGCCCGGATAGGCAGAAACTGCTTCGGCGGCAGTGGAATTTCGAACTGGTTTTATAAGGATTCGAGATTGTTATACCAGGCGTTTATACATCACAGCACGACCTGACCCGGTTTTAAGGTACTTCTCGAAATCGTAAGCTTTTTGCTTTTCAGAAAAGACAATATAGGTTATGAGAACTGATGGTAACCGGTCTCTAGTAGCGGGCACTTCTCCCGCATGATGTCTTTTCATCCTGTCCTCCAGATCCGAGGTGCATCCGGTATAGAAGTTTCCATCAGCACATTTGAGAATGTACACAGTCCACATATTGAAAGGGGTTATTGTTTAATCGAAGCCTGCAGTAGGGCCGCGCCCGAAGGAGCTCGCCTCCGAATTAACTTCGAAGGCAGTTGTCGAAAAGCGACATCTCGCCCTCACTCCGAAACAAAGCTTTGGCGGGCGCAGTCGGGCCGCGCCCGACGAAGCCCAATGCACTATTGGATATGAAATAGAAACCGCTAAGAAACAAAAAGCCCGCCTACGCAGAAAATGCTTCAGCGGGCGTAGTCGGGGTGAGAAGATTCGAACTTCCGACCCCCACGTCCCTAACGTGGTGCGCTAACCGGGCTGCGCTACACCCCGAAATCTACCGGCCTCTGAATTTAGTCCTGCGCTTAACGCGCAGAGCAAAATGGCCCTACTTAAAGGGCTGCAATATTAACAATAAACATGCTATTTGGCAAAAAATGCAACTTTGAGAAAGAAAATCGTGTCTCCAGCAGGCAGAGCGACAATTCGGGCTCATTCCGCAAAATTCTTCGGCCTTAGCCCCATGATGTCATAGATTCGGACTCTTTGGGCTGGTGCTTGCCAGAGATGCCCATCGTAAACTCATTTTTGGTCCCAAATCTTTTTTGCCGACAATGTTTAATTGAGCGACACAGAAATTTTAAACAAAGCGTTGATTCCTGGCTGCTCAAGGGCAGTGGCTTCAAGATTTCCGTTAGCCGATCTGATGCCAGGGTCCAAATATTCGTGATTAAACAAATTCCGGATATTAACACTTGCCCGCACCCTGTTTTCAAACAGCGGCTTTGTGCTGATCACAAAGTTTGTAATAAAATATCCTTTTACCTTTTCCAGCGGATTCGTTTGTGCGACCGAACGTTTTCCAACCCAATTGGATATCAAGCTGATGGAGAAAAGATCGTCAAAATGAACCGCCAAACCAGCATTGCCTTTGTACTTTGCTATGTTGGGAATGTCAAATGATTCAAATCCATTATTTTGTCTTCCTTTCTGATAAGTGAAGTTAATGAAACCTGAAAAAGATCCTGAAGGTAGGATATCCAGCGTTGTCTCCAATCCATTGACAACCGCAGTGCCCGAATTTTGATTCTGAACTTTATTATTTTCAATTGGAACGTCCACAACAATAATATCTTTGAGATCATTCGAAAAAAGATTCGTTTGAAGTACACAGAATTTTGAAAGCGTATAAATGAAGTTCAATTCGAACGTCTTAATTTTCTCCGGTTTCAAATCTAAATTGGGTATTCTTATAGGGGAAGAATTGTATAATTCAAAGTTTGTGGGTGCCCTGAATGCGCTTCCATAAAGCAGCTTTATTGTTATTTTTTCAACAGGCTGATTAACAATTCCGATTCTTGGATTGATCGTAGTTCCATAAACGCTGTTATCGTCATAACGTCCGCCAATGGTAAAGTTGGTTTTGTTCAGAAAAGTAGAGTTTAGCACATATTGAATATAGGTGCCAAGATTATGCTGAATGCTAAATACCCGACCTCTGAATGTAGCCCTTAGGTTGGTCACTGGTATGTGTTCTATCGTATCTACGCGGGTATCCGGAACCACCGCCCTGTATCCTAACTCCAGGTTGTCCTGTGAATACAGCACGCCAACAGAAAGCTTTTGGTTTTTTGAAAAGTTATAGACTGATGAAATGTCTGCGGCTACCCGGTTGGAGTAGTGAGTCCTTTTGTTTTTGTTTACGAGTTTACCATCAAACGTAATGTAGAAGTAAGAGGCATCAGACAAACCAGTCTCCCGGTATTGAACCCTGGAAAAAATTGAAAATTTAGGGCTGACTGCAATTTCATTTTGGATAAAGGCAGTGCTGTTATTAGGAATCCATACGCTTGGCCGCTCACCGCCTATAGATGCGGATAATATTCCAAAATTTCCAGTGTTTCCATTCCCTTGCGGAGGAAGGCCCAACAGATTCGTTGGACTATTCAGAAAGGTCCCGAATCCCATAGGTGTTTTAAAAGCCCGGTAACCAAACGTTGTCTTAACGTTTCTACTGCTAAAAGCCACATTCGCATTGAATGAAAATGCTTTATTCACGTAGGCATTTGAAAAATTGGGATCTCTGTTTTTATAATTTGGCCCATCTGTATTAAAAACCGCTCCTGAAAAAGCGATATCGAAACCGGATTTTTTTGCTCCAAACATTGCTTTTTCAAAAGATGTGTTAAAGCTTCCGTACCCGCGTTGGTAATTAACTCCGTTTATATCCCCGCCTTTTTTTGTGATGATATTTATTACTCCGCTGTATGCGTTGGCCCCATATAGCGCAGAACCGGGACCCCAAATAATTTCTATTCTCTCCACATTGTGCAGGCTATAAACGGGACCGCCCATTTCGGCGCTTCCAATGAGATTGTTTTCGACAACACCGTCGATCATAAAAAGCATTCTCCGGTTTTCATCTCCATACATTCCCCGGAAAGCCCGGATGACCGGAAAGCCTCCGGACGCATGCACTGCATCCACCCCGACAATATCACGAATAGCATCGTCCAATTCCTCGTAACCTCTTTCCTGTATTTGCTCCGCAGTAATGACACGCATCGTTGATGGAGCTTCATGTATCGGCTGCCCCGATTTAGAGGCAGTAACGACTTCAATATTCATTAATTCTTCCATCGACAGCCTTTTAAGAATAGCAACCTGATACACGGAATCTTTCTGCGCCTGCAGCGAAGTGGCAGTAAGGGAAATCAACAAAACGAGGAAAGTAACTCTCATGAGAATGCAATTTTTTCCTGGCACCTTCGTAAAACAGTGTTTTGCCAGATTTTTCCTGGCATACTGAAATTACTCCAATGTGTGACCAATCTAATGCTTTGCCGGCTGATTGAAAATAGATTTCCCGCTTGTTTCAACTGCTCATAGGCGAAATCTGTTTTTAATCGGGGAATCCGTCGCTAGGCTATAGTGAGGCATCTGTTCTATCACAGTCTGGCGAAGAACTCCAGATTGTTATTGAGCCAGTAACCGAGAAATAACGATGACCCTAAGCGATTTGTACCTTGAAACCCCTTGCCGAATAATGACAGCGATCATGAAGGTCGAGACTCCTTGTTCATACAATCAAGGCTTTCTGCTTTATAGCCATTCTTTCCAGCCGGAAAATTATTGACACGAAGCTGGCAGGGGCCTATAAAATTACGGTGTGTTGCACTGTCGGCGGAATTCGAAAAAGAATTGCAGCACGATGTAATTTTTTATCGGGATTTATGCGCACTGATGAAAAAAACTTCGCTGAGATTGTCAAGATTCTTTAAATTGAAAAGCCCGTCCATCCCATGGATTCTGCGTGACACTCTTTACCACCTGGGAAAATACGCACCGCTTTGCGTTCAAAAGATCAACTGGAACGGGTATGATTAACCATAAGTGAATTCTGGAAACGACTTGAGACAATCCATCCCGCTCGCGCGAAACCCGGGTTGTCAAATGAAGCGGAAGCCCGGGTCACTTTGAAGGTGTTAGCACGAGATTGGCAAAGCTGCCTGCGGAATTATTTCCGACCCAAAATCCGATCTGGCCGGTCGACCGGTTGTTGAGTTTTTCAATCTCCAGGCTTGGCTTGGCGGAATCATTCACATAAACTCTCACTTTTTTATCTTCCACCGTGAGCTTCACATGGAACCAGCCGTCCGGATCGGGAACGGGATTGACCTTTTTCTCATACTTGCCAGGATAATCCGCGCGCAGTTTCTCCCATGGATAATCCGGCGCCGAAATATATTGAACGGCACGGTGTCTCCTGATCGTGTCGGGATTCATGAAATTGAATGGACGGAAGTAAATGGCATCATACGTTTTTTCATCCTGAACGTGAAAAGCAAAACCCACAAAACTTTGTCCCGTCAAATTCCTGCCCTTCACATCAAATTCGATTGTGCCTTTCGAGAACGCGGACCCTTTTAATAACAATAGACCGTCTCCGGGAACTTCATTGAGCCTGACGCCCTGCTTTCCATTGTCGTTGATCGACTCAACTTTGCGGTTGACAGCCTGCCATTTATCGAGCGAACGCAGATCCGGCTTTTCAACTTGAGCCGTGAGATTCAGGCTGACATAGATCAACATTGTAAGCGGAAGTGACTTTTTCATAAGGCATCATTTAAGCAATTCATTATTCTGATCGTAAATTTTCCACAGGATTTTCCATGCCGGACCTCAATGCCTGGAAACTGACCGTGAGCATTGAAATTAAAATTGCGCCGAGTCCCGCAAGGGCAAACATCCACCATGCCAGATCAACCTTGTAGGCAAAACGCTCAAGCCAACTGGTCATGGCGAGCCACGAGACGGGCACCGCAATGATCAATGCAACAATCACCAGTTTCATAAAATCTTTTGAGAAACGCATCACGATGCTGCTGATCGTAGCACCCAGGATCTTTCGGATACTGAGTTCTTTCCTGCGTTGCTCAGCAGAGAACATGGCAAGTCCAAGCAGTCCCATACAAGAAATCAGAATCCCAAGTAACGCGAACACATTGGAAAGTTTTCCGACCATTTGCTCGCTTTTGTAAAGAGCGCCGTATTGTTGATCCATAAACGAGTACAAAAACGGAAAATTGGGATTGACCTTTTTACACACCTCCTCTAAACTCGCCAGCGCCTGCTTTGTTTTTCCCGCTTCCGTCCTTACAATGATGGTTCCAAACTCCAAAAATTCCTTCACATCAAGCACCAACGGATCAATAGGCTGGTGCAGTGACGTTGTATGGTAGTCCTTCACCACACCAACGATCGTTCCTTTTTTATTTCCGAAAACCATGATCTCCTTTCCGACAGGGTCTTTTAGACCCATTTGCCGCACAGCCTCTTCGTTGATGATGAAGTTCAGCGAATCGGCTCTGACATCTCTTGAAAAAGCGCGACCTTCAACGATTTCAAGGTCCATGATCCTGGTGAAGTCATAACCGACCGAGGCGACCGTGAATGTGACAGGCGATTCGGGGTTGGCGCCTGCCCAATCGACCGCCGTCGTCCTGAATGCCATCATATGCGGAAACTGGCTGCACCGATCAACCATTTTTATTCCTGGCATGGTCGAAGCTTCCTGCCGGAATACGCCATAGGTTTTGATCAGGTCCCCTTCCAACGGGATGTATATAAGATTATCACGATTGTAACCGAGATTTTTATTCTGGATAAATTCGATTTGCCGGGAGATAACCACCGTTGCGATCAGTAATATCATCGACAATACAAATTGAAACACAACGAGTCCTTTGCGCATTGACACCGCACCTGGGTTAAAAGTGAACGAGCCTTTTAATATTTTGACCGGCTGGAAAGATGACAGGAACAACGAAGGGTAGCTGCCGGCAATCACCCCCGTGGTCAATATCAACCCGATTAACGTCAAGCCAAATGACGGCTCCCCAAAGGTGAGCACCATGTGCTTTCCGGTGAGCACATTGAATGCCGGCAACGCAATCCCGACGATGGCAAGCGCAAGAAAGGCTGCAAAACACGTCAGGATGATGGCTTCTCCCATAAATTGAATGATCAGATATTTTCGCGACGATCCGATCACTTTCCGGATGCCGACTTCTTTCGCACGTTTCACCGAACGCGCCGTGGCCAGGTTCATGAAGTTGATGCATGCGATCAACAAAATAAAAATCCCAATTCCACTAAAGAGTCGAACGTACCCGATCCGCCCAGATTGAGGTTTTCCGTTTTCGAAGCTGGAATATAAATACTGATCGCTGAAAGGCTGCAACGCCAGCTGCACGTCGTAGTTCGGCGGCGCGCCTTCGAGAAATGGCTTCATGAAATTGCGGATCTTTTCGCCCGTCGCCGCCGGATCGGCATCCGCGCGCAAAGCCACATAGGTACTCGTTCCGAAATGACCCCACGATTGCTTGAGACGATTTTCCGCCACCCACGCATCCCAGTTCATCAGGTAGTCGAACCGGTCAGTGGAGTTCACGGGTATATTTTCAAAAACCGAAGTGACCACGAGGTCTTTCCTGTTATCAAAACGTACTGTTTGCCCCAGCGCTTTTTCCACACTGCCAAAAAACAGCTCCGCCATTTTACGGGAAATCGAAAGGCTGGAAGGGTCTTTCAACGCGGATTCCGGAGTGCCATGCAACAGCGGATAACTGAACATCGTGAAAAAATCCTCGCCGGCGCGTCCGCCTTTCATCTTATGGATCTTGTCCCCGACCTGGAATGTTTCATAAATATCATCCTGCAGGCTTAAACGAAAATATTTTACAAAACCGGTCGCGAATTGAATCTCGGGAATTGTTTTTTTCAATTCGGCGGGAAGGAGTGCCGGAGTATTATAGGTGCTGTTTATTTCACCCGCGTATTTTTCCGTGATGTAAACCCTGTACAACAAATTGTCTTTTGTATGAAATTTGTCGACACTCAACTCATCCTTCACCCATAAATAGATCAGCAGACTGCATGCGAGTCCGAGTGCAAGTCCTGAAACGTTGATGACCGCAAACGATTTGCTGCGCACAAGGTTTCTGAAAGCTACTGTCACATAATGTTTGATCATATCTGTGAAATTTATTTGGACCTCCTGAAAAGTTCTGGACTTTGGCGAAAATGGCCGTTGCAAGCGGAGAACGTTGAACATGTACCTGCGGTCAGCTTCTTTTTTGCCGACGGCTTCGACCCAGCCGCGATAAAGTTCCAGCAAGTCGCCTTCGACTTCTTCCAGGCAATCGGCGGGACAAACCCACTTGAGAAAATGCTGGGCCCAATGGGGAGGGCTAGACGAACTTTTAGTACGGTTCATATCCTTTTATGGATTTACCGGAATAAGAGACCAGAGTCTATCACGTATTTCCTGGTTTTCACGCAATGCCTGAAAACCGTAAGCGGTGATCGCAAAGAAACGTTTTCTTCGGCCCCCGCGCTCAGCTGTTGCTCCTCCCATCGCGGATGTGAGGAATCCCTTTTCCTCCAGGCGTTTGAGCGTAGTGTGAACGGTGCTGAAATCGATTGCTCGCCCTGTTTCTTTTTCCAGGGACTGCGTGATGGTAACACCGTACGCATTCTCCCTGATCACGGCAATGATCAACAGTATCAACTCCTCAAGTTCGCCAAGGGACGCTCGTTTCATAATATCATTTGATTTTGTCGGACAAATAACCTGCCATCTTCAAAAAACGTGTCCATTAGCCAAAAAAGGAGGTTTTTGGTGGTTCATCCTTCGGCTAAAATGTTCGCCTCCGGACAGATTTTGTCCGCTGCGGATAGGAATTCCTTAAGGCCGGTCTAATGAATAAAAGTTCTTGACGGAATCGATGACTGCCCCCTGGGTAAAGGCGACTCCTGCCTGCGAACCGAAGATCTGCTGGCCGGTTTTTTTTGCGTATATCCTGTCGATAAACATCTTCAGCAAGATTGCGGACAACTCTTTTTTTTTCACCGCCTCATGAATAAGTGGCAGATACTTTTCCTGTGAAGTCAGGTCGGCATGTTGAATAACTGCCCACACGATCGCCGAATATCTGTCGCCGGCAAGGGATTTTCCCGGATAACCATAGGTGCTGATGATCGCCTCCACTTTTTTGATATTGATTTCATCAAGGGGCCTTTGTTTTTCCGGAATGTAATCGGGCGCACGATACCTTTTATCGTGATCCGCTATTGTCTGGAGTTGGTCAATCAGGGCCGGGTGCAGATTAAACTGACTTGCATATTCCCCTGCCGAAATCAATATTTTAGTTGTTTCAGGAGCGCAATCGCTCGCCAATGTCTTGAACGGCTCACCGATCCATTGAAACATCTTTGTGTTTTCGATTCCACCATGGTGTTTCGCGTAGACCGTCACTATCTCACAAAAATCAGCCTGATCATTGGCCTTTGAAAATTCGAGCAATTGAAAAATGGAATCCTTGCTTTGCCCCATGGCCAGGTAGGCGACTGCGAAATTCCAGTAATCGGCCGCAACGATCCCGTTAGCCGCATCCTTTATTTGCGCATAGAATTTTCCAGTATCAGCCTCCCCCTATTGTATTCTTTTTCCGAAACGTGTAATGGCTTTGATGGAAAATAATCCTTGGAATACAATCTCGGTAACACCAATGCACATGTGATGGAAAGAGAAAAAATCAATTTCATTGAAGAAACAGTCGATCATCCTTTCACAGGATTGGTTCGTCCTGAGCCGACGGTACGACAAAAATGTATTTTATTATCCGGAATTAGAAATGGCTGAAAACCCCCTTCACCGAATTTTGTTAATGTCACAGTGCGTAAAACCGATGATACCGCCGTAGAGATCTGTTTCAATTTTTTTTACTGAAAACCAGACTTCCGAAACAGCAAAATTGAAGGGATCGCGTCCTGCGAATAGCTATATTTAGAACAAAATCATCGGCCAATGGGCAACGGGGCAGGAATAGAAACAGACGTCGGTTTAACGACCATACAGTTCATCAATAGTACAAACAGTCATATTTTTCTGACCGGAAAAGCGGGGACAGGCAAGACTACATTCTTGAAAAACCTCACAGGACGCACGCATAAACAATTTGCTATCGTCGCCCCTACGGGAATTGCCGCATTGAATGCCGGAGGTGTCACGATCCATTCTCAATTTCTCCTTCCACACGGCATGTTTATTCCGACCGGGCAGGGAGCAGACAATTTTGGCGGCGGAGGAAATTTTTATAACGCCGACGCCCTCGCCCGTCATCATCCCCTGAACAGCGCACGAAGACAGGTGCTCAGGTGTATTGACCTGCTCGTAATTGATGAGGTCAGCATGCTTCGCTGTGATCTCCTTGACGCCATCGATTACCGGTTAAAATCGGTTCGTTCAAATTTCTCACAAAGTTTTGGTGGAGTTCAGGTTTTGTTCATCGGGGACCTTTATCAACTGCCTCCGGTTGTCAAACAGGATGAGCAAGCAATACTCAAACGTTATTACAACAGTCCGTGGTTCTTTCAGGCAAACGCACTGCGGGAAGATGGATTTGTGTATATCGAACTGGATAAGATCTTCCGGCAGCATGACGACAACTTCATTACCATCCTCAATAATCTGAGAAACAACACGCCGACCAGGGCGGATATCGATATACTCAATAAGTACCATAAATCCGCGGAGGAAATTGAGCGCATGGACGACGTGATCATAACGCTCACGACCCATAACTACAAAGCGGATGAACTAAATCAGCAGGCATTAAAAGCATTGGATACACCCGCTCGTTTTCTGCATGCGTCTGTTGACGGTGATTTTCCGGAAAGCATGTTCCCGGTCCAGCAACCGTTAGAATTAAAAGTGGGCGCTCAGATCATGTTTATCAAAAATGACACGGAAAGTAAAATGTATTTTAACGGCAAGCTCGCCACGGTCCTGTCGATCAGCGGAGATGACGTGAATGTTGAATTGGCGGGAACAAAGGAAAAGTATACACTAAAAAAAGAAGTCTGGGAAAATAAGCGATACTCGATAGATCCCGAAACCCGCGAGCTCTCAGAGGAAGTGCTTGGATCTTTTGAACAATATCCGGTCAAACTCGCGTGGGCGATCACGGTACACAAGAGCCAGGGACTGACGTTCGATAGAGCGATCATCGATGTCGGCAAAGCGTTTGCAGATGGGCAGGTCTATGTGGCGCTTTCGCGTCTGCGTTCACTGGATGGTTTGGTTTTGCGAACGAAGATCGATCCAAATGTCATCAGTACAGACCGGGAGATTGTCACCTTCACATCCGGAAGCAATCAACCAGACACGTTGCCCCTGCTCCTGAAGACAAATCAGCGGTCATACATATTGCGGCTCATTGAAGCCACGTTCGAGTTCGAAAGGATATCAACGCTGAATAAATACATTCAGCGCAGCCAACACGACTCATTAACAATGGACGGCGCAACCCCGGTGCTTCAGCAGCTTGCCACAGCATTTGAAACGGAGAAGGACAATACCGCAAAATTCAGAAGGCAACTCCATTCGCTGCTCGAACAGAATAGTTATCCTCAGCTGCTCGAACGGCTGAAAAGGGGCAGCAACTACTATAAAGAGTTCCTTTGGAAGCAGGTACGGCTCCTGCTTATTCATATCAAAGACGTCGACGGGAAAAAAGGAACCAAATCGTATATGACAAGCCTGATGGACCTGGATCTAGTCTTTACGAAAAAACTGGAAGAACTGGATAAAGTCGTACACCTCGCCGAGTGTATTATTGAAGACCGCGACCAGTATGATTTTTCACAGTCCCGTCACCAAAGGCAAACGTTGCGGGATCATTTGATCCTGGAAATTGGAAGCAAAGCAAAGCTGGGTGTTGAAAGCAAAAAGGGAAAGAAAAGGTCCAATCGCAGGAAGAAGGACAAGGGCGCCGAACCAAGTACCTACGATATCACCTTAAAGCTCCTGCAGTCGGGAAAAACCGTTCCGGCGATCGCCATCGAGAGAGGTCTCACGACCGGCACGATCGAAAGCCACCTGGCAAGGATCATCGAACAGGGACGCGTGAATATTTATGATTTCATGAGCCACGAAACTGTTTCCACCATCGAAAATATGCTGAAGGAAATGCCGGAAGGATTTACCTCAGCGGACCTCTTCGCCAAACTGAAAGGAAAATTCTCTTTTGGGCAGTTAAAGGCAGTGATGAATCATACCGCCTTGAAAAATGCCGCGATTGGAAGTGAGGAGCCTGAAGGTTGACATTAGCCATGGACCTGCCGTTGACTAAAAAATATAACAAAATTTCCGATAGTCTGGGGATTATGTGATAATTCCATTTCTTAACAATTTGGACGTCCCCAATTAAATCTTTAATATACGTTCGTCAATTAAATCGGCAATTGGAACCAGCTAAAGTCCAATTGTCGACAGATGGGCATTTTTTACCTGAATAGTTCTTAAGTTAAATAAACTCCACGCGACCAACGAACAAATGTCCAAGGCCGGCCCTGTAATAATTATCGATGACGACCCCGATGATCAGGATATGATAGCCAGGATTTTTTCGAAAATGAATCTGGAAAATCCGGTTAGAAAATTTTACGATGGCGAGCAAGCGCTGAAATACCTGCGGACCACGGAAGAGAAGCCGTTTATCATCATTTGCGACATCAATATGCCCATCATGAACGGAATACAGCTAAAGCAGGAAATCGATAGGGACCCGGACGTTAAGCAGCGAAATATTCCTTTTGTATACTTGTCGACATCGGCAAATCCAGACCAGGTGCTTCAGGCCTATTCGCTCAAAGTCCAGGGTTTCTTTGTAAAAGGCCAGAGTTATGAGGTCTTAAAAGAATCAATACAGAAGATCATCGCTTACTGGAAGACCGGTGTTTTCCCTAATTCAGTGTGAAGGCTCAGTGGATCTTGGACTTGACATCGTTTACGGCTTCGTCAATGCTGCCATAGGATTTGATCGTCCCGTCATCGGTCGTTAGCGGCGTGGCCCACACTTTGCGAGCCATATCATCGCGGGCCGTCAGAAATACTGTAAAGGGTGGTTGATTCTCGGGATCGTCCCCGGCCACTGAAATTTGCCTGTTGGAATTGTCGTGGATTGAAACTTCGAAATTCAACCCATCCTTGCTGATCTCCAGAAAATAAATCTCCATCACCATTTCACTCTTCACTCAGCCATCAATCTAAAAACCATATGCCACCGAAAAAATCGATTTCACGAACTTAATCGAGGAATTCAAGAGCCAAAACCACTGGCAAACGGTATTTTTCTTAACCAGGCATAATTTTTTTGTGTTAAATGATCACATCAAAAAATGCTATCCTGCTAACGCTATCCGAGTTAATACCCATGAACAACGTCGATTTCGCCTTCATTTCAGAACGCTCTGAAGTCCTAATAGCACTGACTGAGAGCAAAAAGAATGGAACAATTGTTGGAATCAGTGCCCCAATCCTTGGAAATGGTGTTTTTCTCACCGCCGTTGATGAAGTGACATCGATATCCGATGATTATTCGATCACTTTGAAGGGCTATGATATCACTGGTTATATTCTGGAGAGAAATAAAATCCGCCTGAGCGATATCCGCGCAGTTTGTCCGTTCAAATTGGTTTTCAAAAATCCATATCTCAAGGAACTTACCGATGAACGTTTACACGAGGTACACTGACAAAATATCGCGCTTCCCGTTATTTGTTGCAGAAAAAATCTTCCATGGAAATACTATGAATCGACAGTAGCCGAAGGAGACTCTTAAGCGTCAGGTTTGCCTTACCTTTTTCAATCCTCCAATATTGTATCATGGGTAAATCATGGTCCAGGGCAAATTCCTTGATACTGTCATAACCTTTCTTTTCCCGCAGCGCCCGGAGCTTCAAGCCAATCTGCTCAAGAATAGATTTTAACGATTTAGTTTTCATAGTTCTTTTAATCGCCGGTATATCGCGCGTTATCGTCTACGATAATTTTTTATATTTCATACCGGTAAGAAATTCTTTTGCCAGCGAGGCTGATTTAAAAAATGTCATTTAATTAGCATTTGACCGTAATGAATACTCCCGAACCGTTATGTGACTGTAGATGATATTCCACACCCAGCTGAATGAAAGGAAAAATAACAGTAATTGATGACGATATGGACCTCCGAAGCTTGCTCCAAATAGCTTTGAGGATCGAAGGATTTGAGGTGATCGCATACGCGAATGGTGCCGAATTCATGGCAGTCATTGACGAAGCCGAACCATCTGACGTTTACATCATCGATATCAATCTCGGCGGAATGCGAGGGTTCGAGTTATGCCAGATCATCAAATCCTTTAGCAAAACAAAAACGTCACGGGTTATACTCATCTCCGCCAACGCAGAGGTACAGCAGTTGACCAGTGAAGTCCGGGCCGATGATTATCTCATCAAACCTTTCACTCAAAAAGAATTGACTCAAAAGATCGTCAACGTGCTCAGGAATTGAAAGTCAAATCAGCCCGCTCAATTTCCGGCGGCTAAGTCGCGATTGCGACAACCGTGCAAGCAGTTCCTTATCCTTGCCATAGATATCCTTGTAAAATACCAACTTGCCTTTCACGGGCTCAACGGTCGCGTAACGTATGTACAGCTGAACCGGACGCGGAATTTTTATCTTCAGCCGCTGCTGTAGTGCAAGGTATTGATCCAGGTCATCGGGCGTTATATAAACACTGTCTTCTTTTACAAGATACTTTGCCAGTTGCCGGGCCTTTTGCACGCGAACGCAACCGTGACTTAGAGCACGAAACTCTCTTGAAAACAACCTGGGACCGTTCGTATCGTGCAGATAGACACGATATGGGTTGTCGAATGAAAACTTGATGATGCCCAATGCGTTTTCGCGACCTTCCCGTTGACGCAACAGGTAAGGAAAATTGTTGGCGTTCAGGTTCTGCCAGCTGACTGTTTCCGGATCGACAACATTGCCGTCGATGTCCAGGATCTCATAATTGTGGGCGGATAGATACAACGAATCCTTTTGTATCTGGGGCAGGATCTCACGCGTGGCTATACCGCGCGGCACATGCCAGTAAGGATAAATAACAAATGAGGTCACCACACTTTCCAAAACGGGTGTTGGAGACGTTGTTTTTCCAACGATCACTTTCGATTCCAGAAAAACGCTGTCGCCTTCGATCACACGCAGGTAATACCCGGGTATGTTGACATCGATGTACCTTTCGGACGGGGGACTTTTCAAATGGGACCGCTCAATATTAACGATGAGCTTGTTCATCGTTTCCTCGTTGATAGAATCCCGGATGCCGGCACGAAGAATTTTAGCCAGTGAATCGCGCATCATCATACGCCCGACGTCGTTGATTCCATTTTGTAATGAGCCTATCAGCGAGCCGGATGGCAACTCTTTCAAGAGGAAATCGATACCGGCACTATCGACCCGCGAGCTCAGGTCAATGTAAGCCAAGGTCGATGGGTCAACCCGACCGTTCTTCAGATCATGGGATAAAGTAAGGTAAGCATCGGTAAGAAAAACGTCGACAGCCATCAACCGCTGATCACTGTCGCGTTTCAAAAGGTGTTCGAGGATTTCACTGGCGTGATAATGCGTTGGATTGAGACCCAGGGAATTCGTCTTTTCAATAAATGCGATCAAGGAGTCAGCTTTTTTTGAAAAACCTGCAGTATCCGACCACAAGAGAGAATAATTTGTCAGACGGTACGCCTCCCTCACCGAAGAACGCATTAACAGCGTACTGTCTGCAAAGAGCGAAGAATCAAGAAGGATGAAACGGGGAGCACGCGTGTTTTTCACGGCGGGATCTTTTAAATAAAAGCATGCCGTGCACACGAAAATCAAAAGTAGTGGGATTATCGATTTCACATTCACAAAAAACAAAATATCCGGGTGACAAAAAGTTACTTCTTTCAGTAAAAATTACACCGGCAGTATGTTGTTGTTTTATCATGTGACCATTGCCCGGAAACACCGCATTCACCCTCCGATTTTATCTCCTGTGATAATCACTGTTTTGTGAAGCGCATGACTGCCCCTTGATCTCTGGGCAAAAGAAGGCTGGTTTTTCGAAATAGCATTGAAATATTGCTCTTAAAATTTTTGCTCCATCACGCGGTTACCTGCCGCAGGCGCTTCAAAGTGACAGATCAGTGACGGCAGCAGAAGGCCCTTCAGACGAAAGTCATCCATTTTTATTGTACGCGATGAGACGCCAATTTGTCCATACCGTCTCTTTGGTTTAAGTCACTTTAACACATAATTGCGTTTGGTCAGCTTTTTGAATCTGCCTGCGAAACACAAATTATGGATGCTTTTTCAAACATGATTATCAACGCCGTCGGCAAGGTGAAAAATGCGGTTGTTAAAATCGATGTATTTAAAAAAGTCAGGGACCAGTATCGCCCGTCCGGATCCGGCTCCGGGTTTATTTTTTCTTCTGACGGATTCATTTTTACAAACAGTCACGTGGTTCACGGGGCGGACCGGATCATGGTCAGCCTGTTAAATGAAAATGAAATTGAAGCAACTTTGATCGGTGAAGATCCCGATTGTGACCTGGCCATACTGAAGATCTATGCGGATGGATACTCGGCCGCCAAACTGGGAGATGGGGCTTCACTGCAAATCGGTCAGTTTGTAATAGCGATCGGAAATCCGTTTGGGTACCAGCACACCGTGACAACGGGCGTTGTCAGCGCGCTTGGCCGGTCGCTCAGATCGCAAACCGGTGCCTTGATCGATAACGTTATCCAAACGGATGCGGCGCTCAACCCCGGAAATTCCGGCGGCCCCATGATCAATACCGATGGAGAAGTTGTTGGAGTGAACACGGCAATTATCAATGGCGCGCAAGGCCTCAGTTTTTCGGTGGATATCAACACAGCCAAGGAGGTAGCCAGTCAGTTAATAAAAAACGGCAAGGTTTTTAAAGCCTACCTGGGGATTGCCCTGCAGGACGTACCCGTCAACAATAAGATCCTTCGGCACTACCATTTGCCAAATTCCAAAGGGCTGTTTGTTGCCGGAATTGAAAATGGTTCGCCTGCTTCCCGCTCCCAGCTGCTGGAGGGTGACATCATTGTGGCATTCAATGAGAAAGCCGTCAATTCCACACACGACCTTTACAAAGAACTGACTAAAAGAGATATTCTTGCAACGATAAATATTTCTGTTGTCCGGCATGCCGAATTGCTGCACTTTACAATCACACCCGCCGAAAAATTGCCCGCCGGAACTTCGTAGTCGCACTTCGCACCGAAATTTTCGACAAAGGCCATAGGGAAAAACTTGATAAAGATTTGCTTTTCAAGCATGGATTGCCATAGATTGATGGTGGATTGAAAATCTCGGTTAAAAAACTTATCCCACATCTATGGTTCAGTCTTTCAGAAAATACCTGCTCGCAATTATTTTTTGCCTTGTTGTCGTATTCTGCCACTCACAAAATCTCACCTGGGCTGCCGACGGCAATTCATTTTATCAGTTGGACCAAAATGAGATCGTTCAGTTTTCCTTGCCGGGAAATGAAAAAAAGATCATTGCCTCCAAACAACAGCTTACACCTCAGGGAAAGAGCACACTTAAAGTAGAGTATTTCCGGTTTTCGGCGGATGAGAAAAAAATACTGGTCTACACGAATTCACAACGCGTTTGGCGCATCAAAACCCGTGGCGATTACTGGGTATATGATATCGCAAACCAGAGCCTGAAAAAACTGGGCGCCGGATTGCAGGAAAGTTCATTGATGTTTGCAAAGTTCTCCCCGGACGGCAACAGGGTCGCATACGTAAGCAACTACAACCTTTATTTGGAAGATCTTGCAGGAGAAATCACCCAGTTGACATCCGATGGATCCCGTAAATTTATCAATGGGACTTTTGATTGGGTTTACGAGGAAGAATTCGCCTGCCGCGATGGATTCCGCTGGAGCCCCGATGGAAAGTCCCTGGCGTTCTGGCAGATCGACGCCAGAAAGACACGGGATTTTTTTATGATCAACAATACCGATTCAGTTTATTCCAAAATAATCCCCGTAGAATATCCCAAAGTAGGGGAAAGTCCGTCCGCTTGCAGGATCGGCGTTGTGGATGTTAAGACGGGTAAAACCATTTGGGCGAACATTGATGGTGACCCACAGCAACATTACATTGTCCGGCTCGAGTTTATTCCGTCAACCAACGATTTTGTTGTCCAGCAGCTCAACCGGAAACAAAATCAGAGCAGACTCATCCGTTGCAATGCCGCCACTGGCGCTACAGTTGTGATTGCGCAGGAACAGGACGATGCCTGGGTAGACATTTATACACCAGCGACGGCGGAGAACGCATATCAGGTCGATTTTACCCACACCATGGAATGGCTCAGCAACGGCAAGGAATTTCTGTGGCCGAGTGAGAAGAGTGGCTGGAGGCATCTTTACCGGATATCGGGCGATGGAAAAAAGGAAATGCAGATCACCCGCGGAAATTTTGATGTGATGGCATTGAAGGGTATCGATGAAAAAAGCGGTTTCGTGTATTTCCTGGCATCACCTGAGAATGCGACGCAAAAATATTTATTCCGTTCACGGCTTGATGGGAAAGGTAGTCCTGAACGCGTCACACCGCCTGAAATGCCGGGCACTCACCTTTACAATATTTCCCCTAATTCAAAATTCGCCCAGCACCGTTTTCAAAATACGTTTACCCGTCAGGTCACTGAAATCGTGAATCTTCCAAAGCATCAGCCTGTAGTTGAATCGGAAAGTATCAGGTCTAAATTGGCAAAGGCACAAGAGGAAAAGACAACCGAGTTTTTCAAGGTCAAGACAGAAGATGGTGTGGAAATGGACGGCTGGATGGTGAAGCCGAAAAATTTTGATCCGGCGAAAAAATATCCCGTTCTCTTTTATGTCTACACGGAACCATGGGGACAAAACGTGACCGACACCTATGGCGCTTCCCAAAATTTTCTTTACGGAGGGGACATGCGAGCAGATGGCTACATTTACATCTCACTGGATAACAGAGGAACACCTGCTCCGAAAGGACGTGACTGGAGGAAAAGCATCTATAAAAAGATCGGCGTGGTCAACATACGCGACCAGGCAATGGGCGCGAAGGAAATTTTAAAGTGGCCTTTTATCGATGACGACCGAATTGCTGTGTGGGGCTGGAGCGGCGGCGCTTCTGCAACATTAAACCTCCTGTTTCAATATCCGGACATCTTTAAGACCGGTCTTGCCATTGCCGCTGTCACGAACCAGTTGACGTATGATAATATCTACCAGGAACGTTACATGGGATTACCCCAGGAAAACCGGGAGGATTTTATCAACGGCTCACCCATCGCACATGCAAAGAACTTAAAAGGCAATTTGTTGTACATACATGGCACCGGAGACGACAACGTTCATTATGCGAACGCGGAAATGCTGATCAACGAGCTGGTGAAGCACAACAAACAATTCCAATTCATGGCCTATCCGAACCGGTCACACAGCATGTCAGAAGGGGAAGGAACATTCCGCCACCTGGTCACACTTTACACCGAATACCTGCGGAAAAATTGTCCTCCAGGCCCGAAGTAAATTTCAACGGAATTCCGAGGTTGCCAACTGTTCGTGCTGACGAATGTCTTGCACTGTACCTGTAATAAAACTCACCACTTCTTCAACCACCGTCAGGGATCGGAGATTGTGACCAAGTCCGTGTGTTGTCACCAGCCTGGACCGTTTCCAAACCTTGTTGATCGCCCGCGAATAATGATATGGTGCCTCCGTGTCCTTTTCGTCATGTATCAGAAGGCCCTCTATTTGAACAGACGCCGCAAATTTCGCGGCCGAGAAATAATCCGGTGTTACATCGTATCGATGCTGGAAATATGAATTCAGCAGATCCATGAGTCTTTCAGAAGCTCCCAAGGTATTTTTGAAAACGGATAAGAAATCATTTGCCTCGCCGGGAGGTGCCATCAAAATCAGCCTGCCCACGCGTAACAACGGGTAACGGTGCAATGTATAAAGGAGGGAAAAGCTTCCGAGGGAATGGCTTACGACGGTATGGACATTTCCCTCATTGACGATGAATTGCTGAATTACAGAACTGTACAACGGCACAGAAAGAAAATTGCCTGAAGAGGAGCCATGCCCAGGGGCATCGATTGCATAAACGGTAAATTCATCCTGGGGCAAGGCTTCGATGTAGGACTTCCACCGGTAGGAATGGCTTTCCCACCCATGGAGAAACAGGATCTTCTTATCGCCTTTCCCCCAACGGTATCCCTGAATGTTAACATCATCAACTTCCATGGAGAATTTTTCGGCGGTATTAAAAAAGTCAATCTGCTTTTGATTGAATTTCAAACGGTACGGCCGGCAAAAGATCAGGAACGCTGCATTTGCTGCTTTCCGGGGCGACACATACGCCAATGTGTTCAGATACAGTCCAATTAATTTTGCAATAACGTTTTTCATACGGGTGTGTTTTTAGATACCGATCGGTATCTTGTTAAACAAAAAAATTACAATTCGATTTCTTTGATCTGGCTTTCCAGGTGTTTGATCACAATTCGGGTATCCTCATCGTTCCCGCGCAGTTTGCTCATCATGATGGCGCCCTCCAGCGAAGCAATAATGATGCAGGTGTAAAATGCAATGTCGATATCAGGTTTAAGCTGTTTGTAACGTATCCCTTTCTCCAGAACGGTCCGAACGGAATTCTCCAGAATGTCGAGTATTCTCACCGCGGTCCTTCGCAAGGACGGATGAGCGTCATCTGCTTCAATGGCGGCGTTCATCAAAGGACATCCTCCCTTCACCACTGGATTAGTGACATACGATTCAAAGTACCGGAAAATAGCCCGCAGCTTGTCACCGGCCGTCTGCGCGGATTTAATGCATGCGCGGGTTTCTTCAAACATGATCGATGACAGATAAAACAATGTTTCCTTTTCGAGGTGTTCCTTGCTTTCAAAATGCCGGTAAATCGCCCCCTTTGTGAATCCGGTGGCGTTCGTAATGTCGCTGATGGACGTCGCTTTGTAGCCCTTGGTATTGAACAATACCCCCGATTTCTTCAATATCTTCTCCCTGGTCGCTTCCGGATTCCGCATGCTGCAAAGATACCGATTGGTATCTTAATTTACAAATCCCCCTTATTTTGTGTGGAAACATCCGCCGGCGCGAGCGTTTACGTAAATGTATTGGCGGCAAGAAAGGAAAAATTTGTCGCCGGAGGGACAAAACTTAAATTCCCCGGCAATTGTTTCGATTCTATGGATAATTTTACAATCATGATCAGGAACTTCATATTGCTTCTAATTATTCTGTTGTCATCATGTAAGCAACGTGACAACAATGCTTTCGCACAAACCCCGTCGGCCGAAAAAAAATCAGCAACCATGGATACTGTTAAAAAAATCAACCGCACTGAAGAGGAATGGAAAAAGGTCCTTACCCCGGAACAATACCACGTGCTGCGGGAAAAAGGCACCGATGCGCCATTTACAGGTAAGCTGACGCTCAACAAAGAAAAGGGCATGTATCATTGTGCGGGATGTGGCAACGAGCTTTTTACATCCGACATGAAGTTTGATTCCCATTGTGGCTGGCCAAGCTTTGACAAGGAATTGGAAGGTGGCCGGATCATTACAAAAACCGACAGAAGCTATGGCATGGTGAGAACAGAGATAGTTTGTGCAAAATGTGGATCTCACCTGGGACATCTTTTCGACGATGGTCCGACCGAAACAGGTTTGCGTTACTGTGTCAATTCGACTTCGCTCGATTTCAAGCCATCATCGCCCAAAAAGGAAGGCAATCAATAGTTATTTTCCGAATTTGACACCGACGCCAACCGTGAAGTGCCATTCGTCATCCTGATAGAATGTGGGTAAACCCATCATAATTCGTTTATACTGAAACAACGGACCGATCGCAAAGCCGGGTCTTACAAAAGGCTTTTTATTTTCCGGCAGAACATCCCTTCTGTCTTCCTTGAAACTCAGGCTTGGAAAAATAGTCAATGATACCGAAGTGTGGCGGTGAGAGTAACGTATGCCCGCACCAACCACGTTCAAAAACATCGCCTCGAGATTACTGGAAACCAGAACCTGCGCGGTAAACGAACTCACCGTCACCGACGAACCCTGAGTGACCGGCGCCTCAGGGTTTTCCTCCTGGGCAAGCAAACTCGAGAATATGAACAGTAAAGAGATTGTGAATATTGATCGCATATCAGGTTGGTTAGCCGGCACAATTTAATCATAACAGCGGATTCAAAACGGAAGAGAAAAATAAGTATCGATGCGGATTTTTAGAGGGCCTTTTCCTGATCATGAAACGGGCAATATCCGCATGCTAAACTATTCTTTATATTACACCAGGCAATCCGGAAAGCTCACGGTGATCTAATCGATACAGCCGTTTAATCTCGCTAAGAAGAGCTGTTCACCGATGTATTTTGCAGACATCAAATGGTTGAAAAAATTAGTCGCCAGACGGCTTGACATCAAAAAAGAACCTGCAAAAGGTTAAAGGCTACGTCACGATGTCATTTAATCCAATTTGGCTGGCTTTCATACATTCCCGGCTTCTTAAGACGATCCGAACTTTCCGCTGCTTTCCGTAAAACTCAGTTCAGCCTTGATTATATTTGTTTAGTCCCTACTGGCTTAATCTCTATGAAAAAGATTCTACCCGTTCTTTTCATCTTTTCTTTTATTGTTTATTTCGCGGTGCATGCTCAGCCCGAGTCCGTTCTGGCCGGATATAAGATCACCGAAGTCAAAACACTTTCTAAAGGAAAATACTCAATTCGGATCCAACACGGCAGCGATGTTGGAATTTCAACGGGCATGGACGGTGAGGTTTGGGGTATTGCGCGAAAAAATGTTCCAAACCATCTGGCTAATCTCGGGTCCGCGAAAGTTACAGAAGCAGGAGAATCGTACCTCGTTGCGGAGTGTGCCTGCAATCAAACCGTGTATGCCGGTGATCTGATCTACATCACATCAAAATTCCCATACGCCTCTTATCACAGTCCTTACTACTACCTGTCACTTTATGCGATTGAAATAACGAATGACGAGGGAAAACCTTTCTATTCATTCCAGGATATCATTGCGCGTGATGGGCATGCGTTGCAAACTGAAAAATTTCTTCAGATGCAATCTCATGTTCAAAAAGTGGCGGAGTCATTAAAAGCTAAAGGTGATTCGCGGAAAATAACCGGCGGCCCCAATATGGGATCTTTGCTAACCGATATGCTGGTCGCAACGGATACACTCGATATATGGCGTTACGTTTACTATAAGTTCATGACCTACATGGAAACGATGGGGCAAACTTATAAACTCACGGACGATTACGTTATATACGTCCAGGAGGGTGACTGGATCCTGCCCGATCAACTTTGGGAATTGATTCTTGCAACGCCGTTACCAGAGATCGAAAAGCTTTATAGTCAGTACAAAAGGAGGATCACCAGTGCACAGCTTTCAACCTGGGTTGAAAAAGTGCGGCAGGTTGCGCGCGATGGAAATTATGCGCTCGCCGGAGATCAGGTAGATCTGCTCGTAAAACTTGCCCAGTTAAATGGCGACCACCTCGCACAAGGGGAAGCACTGTATCTGAAAGCAGCCCTTTTTTATGTTCAGTCAGAATTCGGGCAGGCCGTACCCTATTATAAAGCTGCCGATGATCAGTATGCCCAAATACACGAAAATGCCAAACGCGGCAGCGCGCTCCATTTCCTGGGCATGTGTCACAAGCAGCTCAAAAATTACAACACTGCAATTGATCATTACAAAAAAGCCATAGCGCTCAAGGAAGAAGTTCTGCAAAAGTCCCCGGATGAACAAACTTTCCAACAGGAACTGTATACTTCGGCTTTGGCGCTGGCGGAGCTGGAATCGACATTGAATCACCATGAAAACGCCGACAAATCATATCGCAAGGCACTGGCGCTTGCAGTAAAATTGAACAATACCATCGACCAGGCAAGTTGCCTTTGGAACATCGGCTACATAGCCGAACAAGGTTTTAACAACCAGGATGGCGCCCTCAAACTGTACGGTGATGCCGCGTCACTGTATCTGCAGGCGAACGATACGGCGAGTGTGGTTGATCTGATGCGCAATCAGGGGTTGATCTACAACGCGAAAAAAGAATTCCTCAAAGCACTGGACACTGGCAATCGGGCGCTTGCGCTTGCGCAGGGATGGGGCAGAAAATATTACATTGGCCTGATGCAGCATTTTATCGGATTAGCTCACGATGAGCAGGGCGACACTGACAAGGCGCTCGCGTATTATGGCCAGGCGGAGAAGGTCTTTGCGGAACTGAATCATGCCGTTAAACTCAGTGAAACCCGAAAGAAGATCGCGGGTGTTTATGTGAAGCTGAAACAATACCAATCGGCACTTAAGAAACACGGGGAGCGTCTGCCGCTGGCTGCTGACAATCTTTCGCGACAGGCCGACGTGTACTGGGACATCGCATACGTTTTTGGCGAGAGTCTGCTTCAACATCAAAAAGCGATAGAAAAATATTCGTTATGTGCGGAGCGTTACACTCAGCTACAGGATACTTCGAACCTCAATGTCATTCTCGCGAACCTTGCGCACCATTATCGAAACCTGAATGACTCCGTCAACGCATACCGATGTCATGACCAGGCTCTGGCGTTAACGGTTAAACATTCCAACAGGTCTGAGTATGGATATGCAAATGAAAAAGCGGCGAAAAGTTATGGCCACTTTGGAAACCGGAAAAAAGAGCAAATTCTATACGAAACCGCGGGGAAAACTTACGAGGCAAATGGTGAAACAGGCAAAGCCGCGCGTGTCACCGAGGCAGCCGCAGAATCCTTAAGCAAAGCAAAGAAATTCGACGAAGCCGAAATTGCCTATAGGAATTCCATCGAACTTTACCGTAAAGCGAATGACAAGGCCAATGAGGCGGAGACGTATTGGGATTATGCGTACATGGTTGGTAACTCACAAAGCCAGTTTGAAAAAGCCATTGGCCTTTATCAGATCGCCCTTCAGCGCTACATGCAAATACCGGACTCAGTAAATGCCTCGGTCATGCTTTCAAATATTGGACAGAATTACTGGTCTTTGCTGAAATATGACCGTGCGATCGAATATCACCGAAAAGCGATCGATGTGGCTTCAAAAAGCCGGAATGTAAAGCAGGTGGCTAAATCGTGGTCAAAGCTCGCGACCCTGTATTCCGAATCCAATAACCCGGTGGCAAGCTTCGAAGCGCTGAAGAATTCCTTGTCAGCTCTCGAGACCATCAACGACAGCGTGGAGCTCGCCAGTACTTATAATGATATCGCCAACAGTTACATCAAGGCGAAGGACTATGTGAAGGGGTTTTCACACTTCGAAAAATCGCTGGCAATCCGGAGGGCAAAAAAAGATACACTGGCCTGGGCGACGTGCCTGTATGACATTGCCAGCGCCTACCACGGTAAACTGGATTACGTGCCCGCTGAAAAATACTATCTCGAATCCATGCGCCTGCGCAGGACCGTCAAAGACCGTGAAGGCGAGATCTATTGTCTCGCCAGTCTCGGATCAATGGCAGTGGCGACTCCTGATTACAAAAAAGCGCAACAATTCCTGGACGACGCGGTCAGGATTGCCAGGTCTATCAACGACGATTACATCCTGGCGTATTGTTATGGAAGGTTAAAGTCGTTATACCGGTCTACCGGCAATGCGGCGAAGGCGGATGAATGCAGTAACCTCGCACTCACATTATTTGAAAAAAACAAACGCTGGAAAGATGTCGCGTCAACCCTGGTCGATATCGGCTATGACGCACATTACGTTTATGGTGACGTCAAGACGTCGTTATCCTATTTCGACCGGGCTCAGGTGATGGCCGACACACTGAATGACAAACAACTTCAGGCAGCAATCTTCGCCTCCAGATCCAGCGTTTACCGTGAAACCGGCGAGTTTGAAAAGGCCCTCGACATGGCGCAAAAAAGTCACGCCCTTTATAAAGAAGTTGACAATGATTGGGGCATTGCTGGAATTTATATCGATCTCGGCAATATCTACAAACAATTTTCCGAATACGAGACGGCCATCAGCTATCAGAACAAAGCAGACAGTCTTTACAAATCGCTTGGACTTGACTATTCACGGCTCGCACCATTGGCGAACCTGGGAGAGAATTATACAGCCCAGGGCGATTACAAAAAGGGGCTTGACTTTTACCTTCAGTCGCTTGCAATCATGGAAAAGGCAGGTGATCTGAACGAAAACCTCGCCATCATCAAAGCTTGTGTTGGCGAGGCGCACTTTTACCTTAACGATTTCACGGCGGCCGACAAATGGCTGAAAGAGTCAATTGCAATTTGTGAAAAAGTCGGTGCCAACCGTCCGAAAGCCGACAACCTGAGCGTGTTGGGCAGGCTAAAAATCGAAGAGAAAAAATATGATGAAGCCCTGAAGTTTTTGAATGAGGGTCTGACGCTGGCAAAATCCCACGGCATGACCATCGCCTACCTCGCGAACCTGCTTTTGATCGGAAAAGCGGAAGCCGAGCAAAAACATTTCGACAAAGCCAAAGGGCCCCTTGAAGAGTGCGCAAAACTATCAAAAAGCATTGGAAAAAAAGCGACCCTTTGGGAGGCATTGTATCTCCTGGGCATGATCTATAAAAATTCCGGAGATCTCAACACCAGCAAGACCTATTTGAAAGAATCAATTGTTGTCATTGAACAGATCAGAAACAAAGTTTCCGGAGGCGAGGAAGCCAGAAAGCTGTTCTCGTCTGATAAGCAGATCCTGAAAGTGTACGATGTGCTCATCGATGTGTTGTTGCAGCTCGGCGACACCGAAGAAGCGATGGAATATCTTCAGAAGAACAATGAAGACAACCTGAAAGCAAAATTCAAGGCGCTTGACGTCAGGTTCGAGGATGAAAAACGCAACCGCGCCCTGGAGGAAGAAAGGGTCATGAAGGCGAAACTCGACGGACTCGAGGAGCAGATTGCGAAAGAAAAAGTCCTTGCGGCGGGCAAACAGAACGCAGAAAAACTGAAGAACCTTGAAGGCATCAAGACGATTGCCGAAAGCGAATACCTGAAATTTATCAATCAGCAGATCAACGTGCAGCCTGAACTGTCGCGATACTTCAACAACAGCGTGCAGCCGACGCAATTCAGGAAAATCAAGAAACAGATACCGAAGGACATGGCGCTCCTCTCCTACCTGGTCGGCGAAAACCAGGTGTACATTTTTGCGGCTACAACGGATACGGTCATTGCTAAAATTATCACCGTTCCCGGTGAAACGATCACAAAAAATGTCAACGCAATTCTAAATATCACCAAAGGACAGCTCGGCGCGTTTACCGGCCTTGATCTCAAAAACGAAGACGCGGAACGGAACGAAATCGTCAACGACCTCAATCAGAAAGATCCTTACCTCAAACCTTTTGAAGAACTTTACCATTACCTGATCCGGCCCGTAAATGCACAGATCGCCGGCAAAAAGCGGCTCGGAATTATTCCGACAGGTTCACTGAATTATATTCCCTTCCAGCTACTGGGCAAAACTTTGCCCTCGGGAAAATTCAGTTTGCTCGCCAGTCAGTATGCAATCTTCTACACAAGCTCAACCGACATGCTTTTCCGGCTGATTGAAGCGGATGAGAAAAACATGAGCATCCTGGCTTTCGGCAACCCTGACAAATCATTACCGTCCACCGAGCTGGAAGTCCAGGATATCAAGAAAATATTCCCTTCAGCAACGGTGTACCTGCGAGAGGAGGCAACGGAAGATAAAGCCAAGTTTGCAGGTGAGGAATACAACATCATGCATTTTGCCACCCACGGAAATCTCGATTATGAGGATTTCACTAAATCATTTCTGACCATGGCGGGAAATCCCTCCAAAAGCGAGGACGGAATGCTGACGCTGGAAGAACTTTGGGGAATGGATGTGATGAACCATCTGAACATCGTGGTGCTATCGGCCTGTCAGACGGCCGTCACCAAAGGCTCTCATGAAAATTCCCCCGTCAGCCCGGCCAGTGGGTTCCTTCAAAATGGAGTAAAGTCCGTGGTTGCCACTTTATGGAAAGTGGATGACGCGGCCACGTCGATGCTGATTTCCGATTTTTATAAAAATCTCCGCACCATGGACGCGGTGGATGCCCTCAGAACAGCCCAGATAGCGCTGTCGCAGAAACCGAAATACGCGCACCCGTATTATTGGGCAGGCATTGTGCTGCTGGGAGACTGGCGATGAGGGAATCAGCAAACGGTACTCAGTAATCAGCTGGGAATGCTGAATTCCGAATTCCGAATGCCGACATTCCGGTCCCCGCGTTCAACCAACCGCAAAAATAGTTACTGAAAAAGTGTCACCCTTTCCAAAAGAGACAGTAACCAGTGAAAGACGGTAATCCCGTTAATTCACTGAGAACTGAATAATCACCAATCCCAAACCTATGATCCGGAATTTTTTCAAGATCGCCCTCAGAACGATTATACGCAATAAAGTATTCGCGCTCGTAAATATCCTTGGCCTCTCTATCGGAATAGCAACCGCACTATTAATCTTACTTTATGTGAGCCATGAAAAGAGTTTCGACAAACACCATGAGGATGCAGCGAGAATTTACAGGGTAGTAAAAGATTTTGTCAACGATGATGGGACATTCCTTCCTGATGCTACAACGCCGCCGGCAATTGCCCCTGCCTTGCAGGCCGCGATTCCCGAAATTGAAACTGTCACCCGCCTTTACCCCGGATGGGGCCGGCAGTTTTACGTCCGTTACGGAGACAAAAGATTTATTGAAGAGAACGTCTTTCGAATCGACAGCAGCTTCTTCGATGTTTTCACCGTTCCATTCATCAACGGAAATCCGAAGGAAGTTTTCAGTAAAAGAGGCGTTGTACTGACGCAAAGCACGGCGAGGAAATATTTCGGAAGCGACGACAGCTTTGGAAAGGTGGTTCAGCTTGACAACATGGGTGACTTTGAAGTCACCGGAATTGTTGCTGATGTTCCGTCGACATCCCACTTCCGGTATGATTTCCTGATTTCGATCAAAACTTTCAGAGGAAATCCCGATGCCGAGTGGGGATGGTATAACTTTTACACCTATATCAAATTACGGCCTAACACGCAAATATCCACGGTCGAACCGAAGATCCGGGACGTGTTTAAAAGAAACCAACCCGAAAATACAAACCGGTTTTATACGCAGGCGCTAACCGACATTCACCTGAACTCAAATTTGAAATGGGAATTGCAGCCAAACGGTGACAAAATCTATGTGTATACGATGATCTGTATCGCGTGGTTTGTCATTCTGATCGCAGGCGTAAATTACATTAACCTTGCAACGGCCCGCTCCGGATTGCGCGCAAAAGAAATCGGCGTAAGAAAGGTCTCTGGCGCGTATACAAAATCTCTTATCGCCCAATTTCTCATGGAATCCGTGCTAACGGTTCTGATCGCCTTTGTCTGCGCCGCGTTGATCACAGGACTGCTCATCCCTTCGTTCAACAAGCTGATCGGGCGTGAACTCGCGTGGGGCATTCAATCGACTCCGGAACTGCTTTTGTATTCATTTTCAGGTGCGCTCGTGCTCGGGGTGCTGGCCGGCATATACCCCGCGTTGTATCTTTCTTCCTTCAAGCCGGTCGCGGTTCTTAAAGGGGCACGTCTAAGCGATGGCCGGGGTTTCAGCCTGCGAAAAACGCTCGTGATCCTGCAATTCAGCATATCCATAGTATTGATAGCAGGAATTATTATTATCTCACAGCAAATCAACTTCCTGCAAACAGCAAAGTTGGGTTTGAACAAAGATCAGGTTCTCATAATCAAAGACGTAGCCTATTTGTCAAGGACCACCCGTTCTTCGCTAAAAAATTCCCTGCAGGATGTTCCGGGTATTCAACACGTTGCGGGGTGTGATGGAATTCCGGGTGGACAAAACTGGACAAATAGCGTCAGGATGAAAGGTTCGGAAAACAGCTTGCTGTTGAATTTTTTGAATGTAGACGCGGATTTCCTTGCAACGTTGAATATTCCTGTTAAAGAGGGACGTGGCTTTTCACCCGAATTCCCCGGCGACACACTTGACGGGATAATCCTGAACGAAACCGCGTTGAGGCATCTGGATGTGAAAGAACCCTATGTGGGGCAGGAGGTGGTTTGGAGTGAAGATGAAGATACCGCCTATTATGCAAAGATCATTGGTATTGTACCTGACTTTCATTTTTCATCATTGCGCAGTGAAATAAAACCGTTCGCATTTGTCACCGACAATTCCCGTGTTTGGAATTTCGCTGTGAAAATTGAAGGGCAAAATATTCCTGAAATCGTCAGGTCCGCTGAAGAACGTTGGAATCAACTTGTACCTGAACGGCCTTTTCAATATTATTTCCTGGATGACGTATTTGATAAACTGTACGCCGAAGAGCAAACATTCAAGCATGTTTTTTTGTATGGAACGGGTCTTGCGATCATGATTGCATGTTTGGGCCTGTTTGGCTTGTCGGCCTTCATGACCGAACAGCGAACGAAAGAAATAGCGATCCGCAAAGTGATAGGGTCATCCGTAGCACAGGTGCTTGTGTTATTCTCCGGACAGTTCGTGAAACTGGTGGTAGTCGCATTCGTGATAGCCACCCCGATTTCATATGCGGTGGCATTCACATGGCTGAAAAGTTTTGCTTACCGTATCGAGATCGATGTCTTCGTATTTGCATTTGCCGGAATAGCAGCAGTTGTGGTAGCTGTGGTCACGGTCTGTCTCCAGACTTTTAAAGCGGCAACGTCGAATCCGGTAAAATCACTAAGGACGGAATAGTCTTTTACATTTTTTCCGGAACGTTGATACCAAGGACGCGCATTGCTTTCTTAACGACATCGCCGACACAGGCAGTCATGGCAATCCTGAGTCTGCGTTTTTCCGGATCTGTTTCGGGGAATATCGGGATGCTTTGAAAAAACTGGTTGTACTCTTTGGCAAGTTCATACACGTAGTTTGCGATGATCGCCGGTGAATATTCCCTGGCTGCTTCCCTGAGCTTGTTTTCATACGAGCTAAGAACTTTGATAACCTGCCGCTCAGACTCTTCAAGCGCAACGGGCGTGACGTCCTTGTATTGAATATTCTGGGAATCGGCCTTGCGCAAGATCGCGCGGATGCGCGCATGGGTATACTGCACAAAAGGACCCGTGAAACCCTGAAGCTGGATCGATTCGTTCGGATCAAACAGCATCCTTTTTTTCGGATCGACTTTTAAGAGATAGAATTTGAGGCCGGCAAGTCCGATCATTTCATAAAGGCGATGCGCCTCCGCGCTGTCCATGTCCTCTATTTTTCCCAGCGACCTGGTAAGCTTTTCGGCCTCGGCGATCATTTCCGCAATCAGCTCATCGGCATCTACCACGGTTCCTTCGCGTGATTTCATTTTGCCCGAGGGCAGATCAACCATGCCGTAGGAAAGATGATAACATCTTTTCGCCCATTCGTATCCCAATTTTTGAAGGATCAGAAATAGAACTTTAAAATGATATTCCTGCTCATTCCCGACGGTATAAACCTGGCCGGTAATCTTTGGAAAATCGCGAAACCGGAGGATAGCCGTACCGATATCCTGCGTGATGTACACCGACGTCCCGTCGGCCCGCAGCAACACCTTTTGGTCAAGACCATCTTGCGTAAGATCCACCCACACCGACCCGTCAGCCTTTTGGAAAAACACGCCTCGCTCCACTCCATTCATCACTTCTTCTTTGCCAAGCAAATACGTTTCGGATTCATAATATAGCTTGTCGAAATCCACACCCATCCTCTGATAGGTCTGGTTGAAACCTTCGTATACCCAGCCGTTCATCGTTTTCCAAAGGTCCATGGTCTCAGGATCCTTCTGCTCCCATTTTCTGAGCATATCGGTCGCAATTTTCATCACCGGCGCTTCTTTTTCCGCCTCCTCCTGCGATGCTCCTTTTTCAACCAGCGCTTTGATCTGGGCTTTATACGCCCGGTCAAATTCCACATAGTATTTTCCGACGAGATGGTCTCCCTTGATGCCTGTGCTTTCTGGTGTTTCGCCGTCACCAAATAATTTCCAGGCCGTCATCGATTTACAGATGTGGATACCCCGGTCGTTGATGATCTGCACGCGATGAACGTTATACCCACAGGCTTTATAGATCTCCGACACACTGTAACCGAGAAAATTGTTACGCAGATGTCCGAGGTGAAGGGGTTTGTTCGTGTTGGGTGAAGAGTACTCCACCATGATTTCCTGTTCCCCGGCCGGAGTTTGCCCATACGAAGGGTTTGCCAGAATACTGCTCAAAACTCCAACCCACGTTTCATCGGTGAGCACAAGGTTGAGGAACCCTTTCACGACATTGTAGGTGCCGATAACCCGCGAATGCTGCAGCAAATAAGCGCCGATCATACGCGCAGTCTCCTCAGGACCCTTCTTCGAGAGTTTTGTCAACGGAAAACAAACGAGCGTATGCGATCCTTCAAATTCCTGATTGGTGGGCTGAAGCTGAAAGCTATCAACTTGCTGACCATACAGGCTAAAAACTGCGTTGGCGATTTCCGATCTTAATATCCCTTCAATTTGCATAGTGAGCAGCCCCAATTTTTTTTTACCATTCCAGCACATAGGCAAAGATCAGCGGAACAACGATCGTTGCATCGCTTTCTACGATATACTTAGGTGTTTCAATGCTTAATTTGCCCCAGGTGATCTTTTCGTTCGGAACTGCTCCGGAATATGAACCATAGCTCGTGGTCGAATCACTGATCTGGCAGAAATAGCTCCAGAACGGTACATTATCTCTCTCCAGATCCTGATGCAGCATCGGAACAACGCATATTGGAAAGTCGCCCGCAATACCTCCCCCGATCTGGAAGAACCCGATACCCTGCTCTCCTGCATTTTGTGTGTACCAATCGGCAAGCCATACCATGTATTCGATGCCAGACTTCATGGTGGATGCCTTAAGCTCGCCTGTCACGCAATACGAAGCGAAGATGTTACCCATCGTTGAATCCTCCCATCCGGGTACGACCATCGGAAGGTTTTTTTCAGCGGCGGCAATCATCCAGGAATTCTTTGGATCTATCTCGTAATACTGCTTCAGATCTCCGGTCTTTAACATGCGGTACATGAACTCATGAGGAAATAGCCGCTCGCCTTTATCCTCGGCGTCTTTCCATACTTTGAACAAGTGTTTTTGCAATCTCCGGAATGCTTCCTCTTCGGGGATACAAGTGTCCGTCACACGATTCAGGTGATTCTGCAAAAGATCCCATTCCTGTTCCGGCGTCAGGTCACGGTAATTCGGAATCCGCCGGTAATGTGAATGAGCAACGAGGTTCATGATATCTTCCTCCAGGTTGGCTCCCGTGCATGATATGATGTGGACTTTATCCGTCCTGATCATTTCTGACAGGCTGATCCCGAGCTCGCCGGTACTCATGGCCCCCGCCAGGGTGATCATCATTTTTTTACCTTGCTCAAGGTGTCTTTTATAGCCTTTGGCAGCATCAACCAACGCCGCAGCGTTAAAATGCAGATAGTGCTTTTCCAAAAACGAAGAAATAGGTCTGTTCTGGCTCATGTTCATTATTGTAAAACGCGAAAGTATACAATAAGCCAAAAAAATCGAAATCTGACCTTGATTCGTCGGATGGAAAGGATTTCCTTGATTGATTCGAAGGATTACGAAGGATTCATATTGGCTGACCGCCAATTGGAGGAATTCCGGGTAAAGCGGGCCGGGAAATTGTTGGGATAAGGTTTTTTAGTTTTATATGAAGATTGTTAATTTAAGGGTTGACTTGTCGATCATGCTCAAGATTTTTCAGACGTTATGTCTGTCAGCCCTCTTCGTCCACACCACTTTTGCACAGGATTCAGACGCGGACTTCTCGCTCGTGAAGCACGACGACAGGATATACGTTTACGAGCGGTGGATCACTTTTCCAAAATCACAACCGCCGATAAGAGCGCGGGAAGTCAAGGGTGAGTTCAAAATAACCTCAACCATCTCAGCGGCTGTCGCATTGCTGAAGAATGAAAAGCGGATCAAGGATTGGCAGGACCATGTGACAGAATTCAAAGTGTACCCTTCGAATGATTCTACCACCTGGAGAGAATATTCCTACCACGATATCCCATGGCCTGTAAGCGATCAGGACCATTTTCTTGAATACAAGATCGATCCGGTTTCAACTCCTGAAAGGATGTTTATCACCTTTGAATCCATCATTGACGATAGTCTCGCCCCTGAGCGCGAAGATGTGACACGCATGAAGCTGTCCGGCAGCTGGCTGATTGAAAAAACCGGGGAGGGCAAGATAAAGGTCAGCTACAGAATTCTTTCAAAACCGATCGGCATACCCCGCATCTTTACAGATCCAGTCATCCGCAATAACATCATGACAACGATCCGGCGTTATATGGAAATCCTTGAGGGGAAGAGGTGACGGGCCTTTTGCTACTCGGCGAGCACGGGTCTGCTGACCAGTGCCTTGGCCGTAGCTTCAACGATCTCGAATGCACTTTCGGCCATCCTGTTCTCGGTGTCGAGCGTTGGATTCACTTCGACGATCTCCCACACACACACCTTCGGACTTTTACCCAATTCCGCATTCAGCGTCTTTGCTTCGTCAACGGTCAGGCCATTGGGAACAGGAGTTCCAGTGCCGGTCGATATCCTGGAGTCCATCGTGTCGACATCAAAGGACACATAGATCATATCGCAATGGTCGAGCATTTGTAATGCCTTGTCTGCAACCGTGGCGGCGCCGAGCTTTTTGACATCTTCAACCTCAATAAAGTTTATGTTGTATTTGTTGATGAGATAGTTCTCCGGTTTTTCCAGGTCGCGCACGGCAATATAGACGATGTCTTCCGGATAAATCTTTGGACCAGGAATACCGACACTTTTGATTTGCTCCCAGTAATCCAGCGTTTCGCCGCGCGGATCGTTGACCTTGCATTCGAGGTTATCCAAACCACAGGCCATTGCAACGGCCATACCGTGCATGTTTCCGGACGGCGTGGTAAAGGGAGTGTGAAAATCAGCGTGGGCATCGATCCAGATCACGCCAAGCCGAATCTTGGGATAAGCTTTTTTAATTCCGGCCATCGTACCATACGCCGTGCTGTGGTCACCGGCCATGATCAATGGAAAGAAATCGTCGAAGAGTGTCTCATAAACTTCGAGACACACGCGCTCTTCCATGATCAGAACGCCGTCGATAAATTTGGCGTAGGAGTGTTTGGCGCCATCGAACAGCAACTCATTGACGTTCTCAACTTCGACCGAATCATATTGCTTAAAGAAATCCGAATTCAGATCGAGGCTGGCGATCTTCATAGCCTCCACTCCCAAACTCGCCCCGCGCGTTCCGGCACCGATTTCTGACTTGACTTCTATAATTTTTATCTCTTTCATAACCGAGTTCAATTTCCTTTGCCTTGAGTTTCACCGACCAATGTAAGTTGGTGAAGGTCAGGTGATTTACAGGTAAATTTTAAGATTTATTGATTTTTATTCCAACCGGACATAATTCCTTTAGCCCCGCCCTCTAGAAGTCGGGCAAAGCATGGTCCCGGTAGGTACCCGGGGTGAAAATCATGCGAAAAAATCGGCTGGCCATAGCTTTTTAGCGTGTATTGCAAAGATGGCAAAATTATCCCAATATTGCACTCCTCTCGGAGGCTCCGGCAGGCAAGTTAGCTTAATTTACTGGCATTAGGTCTTTGAAGCTGGCTCACCCAGGACACGACCCGGTTAGTGGAGAAAGTGAAATTTTTGTTCCGTTTAACAACCACAATAAAGCCCGCCTGCCGGCAATAGGCAGGATTTTCGAAATCAATGAAGAGCTACCGCGAGCTGATTGAACAAACCTTCGAATTTCCACAAAAAGAGTTTAAAGTACGCGAACACGAGCTGCTATTCAATGATGTACCTGTCATGGATATCATCAAGGAATATGGAACACCTCTGAAACTAACCTATCTGCCCAGGATCAGTGAAAATATCCGGTATGTTCAGGCCACTTTCAATAACGCGCTTGAACGTTTCAAATACAACGGCAAATACACTTACTGTTATTGCACGAAGTCTTCCCACTTTTCATTCGTGCTGGAGGAAGCGTTAAAGAACCAGGACGTTCACATCGAAACTTCCTCGTCTTTTGACATTCCGATCGTATGGTCGCTTTTCCAAAAAGGAAAGATCAGCAAGGACACCTACATCATCTGCAATGGTTTCAAAATGCCGCTGTATACACAATATATCGCGGAACTGCTGAACGGAGGTTTTCATAATTGTATCCCCATACTGGATAAGATGGGAGAAATTGAGGATTATGAAACCATGGTAAATGGTCCCTACCGTGTCGGTATCCGGGTGGCGGCAGACGAAGAACCGAATTTTGAATTTTATACATCCCGGTTGGGCATTCGCTACAGCGACATTACCAACTTCTACAAGGAGAAAATTGAAAAAAGCGAAAAAGCATCTTTGAAGATGCTTCACTTCTTCATCAACACCGGGATCAAAGACACGGCATACTACTGGAGTGAGCTCTCCCGCTTCATTTTCAAATATTGCGACCTGAAAAAGATCTGTCCCACCCTCGACTCGATTGACATCGGCGGTGGCTTTCCGATCAAAACTTCGCTGACATTTCAGTACGATTACAAATACATGATCGAACAGATCGTGGAGAATGTCAAATGGATCTGCGACAAGAACAATGTTCCGGTCCCCCATATTTTTACCGAATTCGGAAGTTATACCGTCGGAGAAAGCGGTGCCGTGCTCTACAAAGTCATTGACCAGAAGCTGCAGAATGACAAAGAGCTTTGGTATATGATCGACGGTTCATTTATCACCCATTTGCCCGATGCCTGGGGTTTGAATCAAAAATACATTCTGCTCGCATGTAACAAGTGGGATGACCCTTACCACAAGGTCAATATGGGTGGATTGACGTGCGACAGTATGGACTACTACAATTCCGAAGCTCATACCGGCGAGGTTTTTCTGCCGATGATCAACGATGAGGAACCCTTGTACATCGGATTTTTTCACACGGGTGCTTACCAGGAATCACTCGGCGGCTACGGAGGAATCCAGCATTGTCTGGTCCCCGCACCGAAGCATGTGCTGATTGAACGTAACGAAGACGGTGAAATATCAACGCGGCTTTTTGCCCCGGAACAAAGCAGTGAAAGCATGCTCAAGGTTCTTGGTTACGAACCGATCCACAATAAAGTTAGTACTGATAGTATTCGGTAATCTGTAATCGCTACCCGGTATTCATTATTCGATTGACGTGTTGACACTTGTTTTTAGAAGCGCATATTGGCATTCTGCTTTCTGCTTCTTAAACAAATCCGTTATTTTATTGATCGCTATGTATCAGATGGTCTAAGCCGGCTTTCTCCTGCAATATTCAATCCGCGAGAAAAAAAGCTGGACCATCTTTGTGAAGGACATTAAAGCGCCATCGCTGAACACTGGATCTCACGAGAGTTTCATTTTTGCTCTGACTTTGCCTGCAAAATTTTACGACGAAAAAAGTTTACCGCATTTTTCAGGACGACTCGCCGTTGTGCTACCGGCCATTTTACGAAACCTTAAGCAGGACCGGAAGTGGGGAAAATAATCTTCGACCGGAATTCCGAACTTGCAATTACTGTGGGGATCACGTATGATGGCATCGACGCAGAAGAAGCGTTAGATACCGAATCGGTGTCGGTGGAATGGGGGAATTTGAACGGTGGTGTCGGCCATCGCCATTATTATGGCACCAAGGAGTCTATCCAGGTTTACGGGTCGTTGCAATATTGTGGATTATCTTGCCAGCGGAAGCACCGGTCTGAGCGGGCATACAATTTCTCGGAGATTGATCCGGGACGATCGAAAATCTGCGGCGCGACAGCGATCTAGAGCTTGGGCGATATTGATAAAAAACAGTTTTTTCTTTCCCCGATTTCTATTGTGTTTAATATTTTTTAATTACATTCATTTACCATTTCCTTCCTGTTGGTTTCACATTAAAACGCTCGCCTATGAATGCTATTCGGGTATTTCATGCGAAGGAATTCCTATTCGCCCGTGGCATTTTACGGAGCCTCAAAACCTTAAATTACTTTTGTCATGAAGATCTATGATGAAAAGCACATCAAGAACATCGTTCTGTTGGGTGCGCCCAAGGCCGGCAAAACTTTGCTGGCCGAAGACATGATCTACGAAGCCGGTATCATCCACCGGCGAGGTACCATTGAAGCGCACAGCACTGTATCGGATTACCATGAAATCGAGCACGAACGCGGTAATTCGGTTTTCGCCACCATTATGCACACCGAATGGCGTGATTACAAAATTAACATCATTGACACACCCGGCTTCGATGACTTTATCGGGGAGATCATCTCTTCCGTGCGTGTAGCCGATACGTGTGTCATGGTGGTTAACGCACAGCACGGCGTGGAAGTTGCAACCGAACTGATCTGGAACTATGTCGATCACTTCAGCAAACCCACGATCTTTGCCGTTAACCAGGTCGATCATCCGAAGGCGGATTTTGATTCTGCGTTATCGGCCCTGAGATCCAGGTTCGGACGTGCCGTGACCCAAATGCAATATCCCGTAAATGAGGGCGAGAGTTTTAATTGCATCATCGATCTTCTGAAAATGGTCATGTACAAATTTTCGCCGGAAGGAGGAAAACCGGAGAAGCTACCCATACCTGATTCTGAAAAGGAAAAGGCCAACGAGCTTCATAACCAGCTCGTCGAAAAGGCTGCCGAGAATGATGAGAAACTGATGGAAAAGTATTTTGAAAAAGGAACCCTCGACGAAGATGAAATGCGGGAAGGACTCAAGGCCGGCATGATCCATCATGACGTCTTCCCAGTCTTCTGCATGTCAGCCAAGAAGAACATGGGAACCGGACGAATGATGGGCTTCATCGATAATGTGGCTCCAACACCCAGGGAAGCAAAACCGGAAACTACATCGGAAGGAAAAGAGCTTCCACTCGACCAGACCAAGCCAACCGCCCTTTTTGTTTTCAAGACACACCTCGAGCCAAACCTGGGTAAACTCTCTTTCTTTAAAGTGATCTCGGGCGAAGTCACGACCAATGCAGAGGTCATCAACAGCCAGACAGGTGCCGTTGAACGCATACATCAGTTGTTTATCATGGATGGCAAAACGAGAAATCCTGTAGAAAAACTGGTGACCGGCGATATCGGCGCCACACTGAAACTTAAAGACACCTATACAAATCAAACCCTTCACGCAAAAGGATTTGATGTTACGGTCAAACCCATTGAATTTCCTGAACCGCGCATCCGGACTGCGGTGATTGCCCAAAGCAAGAACGACGATGAAAAGATCGGCGAGGTTCTCAGCAAGGTTCACCAGGAAGACCCGACCCTCCAGGTTCAATATGTGAAAGAATTGAAACAGCTCATTATCGCCGGCCAGGGTGAATTGCATCTTGCTGTATGCAAATGGTACCTGGAACATGTATACAAGCTCAAAGTAGAATTTGTTTCGCCGAAAATATCCTACCGTGAAACGATCCGCAGGCCTGCTATTGCCAGCTATCGCCACAAGAAGCAGTCAGGCGGCGCAGGTCAGTTTGGAGAAGTGCACATGAAAATTGAACCATACTATGAGGGAATGCCCGAGCCGACGGAATACACCGTACGCGGCAAAGAGTTCATCGACCTGCCATGGGGAGGCAAGCTTGCTTTTTACAACTGTATTGTCGGAGGCGTGATCGATGCGCGTTTCATTCCGTCGATCTTAAAAGGTGTGATGGAAAAAATGGAAGAAGGTCCGATCTCCGGATCGTACGTAAGGGATGTGCGCGTGTGTGTATTCGACGGAAAGATGCATGCCGTCGACTCGAATGATATCTCATTCAAGATCGCCGGGATGATGGCCTTTAAGGATGCTTTCATGAAGGCAGAGCCACTCCTGCTTGAGCCGATCTATGACCTGGAAATACTTTTGCCGGAGGAAGTCATGGGGGACGTGATGGGCGACCTGCAGACGCGGAGGTCCCTGATCATGGGTATTGATAGTAAAGGAAACTACCAGGTGATCAAAGCGAGAACACCGCTTGCGGAGCTCGATCGCTACTCCACAACCTTGCGCTCGATGACGCAGGGAAGGGCGAATTTCAGTCAGCAGTTCGCCGAGTTTATCCCGGTGCCGTTTGAAGTGCAGAACAAACTCGCGCAGGCCTCGAAGGAACTCGAAGCCGTGTAACGCGAAAAGGGGCTGTTCAGATTGAACAGCCTTTTTTTTGACCCTGATTATCAGGATCTGAAGGATTACCATGATTCAGGATTATGGGATTTTGAAGGATTGAAAGTCATTTTACTGCAACCCCCTTGAATCGTCGTGTTTCCGTGTAAAATAATTTTCAACGGGATCTCATCGAGGCGAAAGATTAAAAAACCGTGAATTCCGGACCAAAACAAAACCCCGGTTAAACTAAGCGATTTATGGCTGGTCAACCAACGGAAAAAGGTCTGGGATCAACGGGAAAAGGATTGTATAGACGGGTTCTTTTTTTAGTTTTGTTATAAACCAGAAGGCAACCTTGAGCAACGCTATTGTCATTATTCCTACGTACAAGGAACGGGAAAATATACGTTTACTGATTGATACCGTATTTTCACTTTCAAGACCATTTCACATCCTTATCGTAGACGACAATTCCCCCGACGGTACAGCTCAAATTGTCGAACAGCTTCAGCTATACTACAACACGCCCGAAGAAACGAAACTTCACCTGATGAAGCGGCCGGGCAAACTTGGGCTCGGCACAGCTTACATCGCGGGATTCCGCTACGCTTTGGAAAAGAACTATGAGTTTATCCTGGAAATGGATGCGGATTTTTCGCACGACCCCAAAGATCTCGTCAGTCTCTATCAGGCGTGCTCGGAAGCTGGTGCCGACCTTTCAATCGGTTCGCGGTATGCAACCGGCGTGAACGTCGTGAACTGGCCCATCGGAAGAGTTTTGTTATCCTATTTCGCCAGCAGTTACGTTCGGATCATTACAAATATGCCGATTCGCGACACAACAGCCGGATTTGTTTGTTACAGAAAAAGGGTGTTGAACACGATACCTTTGGATCAGATCAAATTTGTTGGTTACGCGTTTCAGATCGAAATGAAATTTCTCACCTGGAAATATGGGTTCAAACTGGTCGAGGTTCCTATCATATTTACAGACCGTACGCGCGGTGAATCCAAAATGTCGCCGGGAATTTTCAAGGAAGCTTTTTTCGGCGTGCTCCAAATGACCATCCAGAGCTGGTTTAAAAAGTATATCCCTGCCTCATAGCCATAGGATCAGTCGAACCGAATCGCTTTGATCGGATCGACCCTTGTTATTACCATCGTCGGGACGAGCAAGACGGCGGTGACAACGATCAGGGTCAGCAAATTCAATAAAATGATGACGTCCCAATGCCAGCTTATCGGGACGAACGCCATATAATAATCCTTCGGATTAAGTTTAATTATTCTGAACTGATATTGAAGATAACATAAGCCGATTCCAAGCGCATTACCTAAGAGGAGTCCCTTGAGAATCAGATGTACTCCGTTGTGAATAAATATCGACTGGATCAGGCTGTCCTTTGCTCCAAGCGCCTTCAGCATGCCGATCATTTGTGTTCTTTCCAGCACAAGGATCAGCACAATGGAGATCATGTTTACACAAATAACGACAACAATGACAATCAGCAGAATATTCACCTGACGGCTGATCAGGTTAAGCCATTCGAAAACCTGAAGATAACGCTCCTCGATCAGTTGAATCTGTTGTTCGTAATCGTTGATCATCCCGATCTCCTGCGCGGCTTTATCCAGCACAGCCGTTTCATAATCAAATGACCACAAAGCCCGGATAAAGCTCTTGCTTTTCTGAAAAAAATTCTGATCACCGAAATCGTCCGGCGACATTTCATACTCAATATGCTCCCGCAGCAATTCTGAACGCTGAAAAGCATCGGGTTTAATCATGACTTCCAATCCGCCGGCAATGCTGTCAGGCCAATTGTTGAGACGTTGGATCAAACGAATGTCAGCAAGAATGATCTTGCTGTCGTAGTATTCGGAAAGGTTGGTTTCGTAAATGCCCGCCACTTTCAGTTTCCGGAAGCGTGGAGGTGTTTGAAAAAAATGAACGATGAATTCATCACCGACTTCGATTTTCAGGATGTTCCCGATTGTTTTGCTGATCACTACTTCGTTGGAGTAACCGGAATCGGGAAATTGCAGAAAATTCCCTTCGATGACATTTTCCGAAAATGCCTTCTGATCGAAGCTTGTCCCCACACCCTTGATGATCAGCCCTACGACTTCATCGTCGCGATTGACCAACCCCGCCTTGTGCGCATATTCCTGGATATGATGGATGAAAGGATAGTCCAGCGTATTTTTGTAAATGTCGATCCCGTAATTCATAGCCGGTTCTTCCGGCGAATTATTCCCCGACTGTGGTGTTAAGACAAGGTGGCCACTGAAGCTAAAGATCTTGTTTTTGACAGTCTCCTGAAATCCTTTCATGATCAGAAAGGAGACGATGGAGGCGGCCAATCCGATTCCAATTGTAAACATGGCAATCGTTTGAACAGAAGAAGCAAAACCTTCTTTCTGCCCGCGCGTGATCTTTTTCGATATAAAGTACGACAGGTTCAATTTATTATTAACTTTTCAGGGCAAGATCGATGCAAAATATAAATATTCGATCATATTCATAGCCACGCAAATCAATTATGAAACAGATAATCTCACCGCTTCTGCTGGCCGGGACATTACTAACTGGTGTTCAATGCACCGGTAAATCCGTCAGCAATGCCGTCAACACACAATCTGTGAAGCAGGAATTGCCTGCAGCCGTACGTGTGGGTGCCGACCAGCTTGATCTGGTTATTCCAAAATTGAAAGGAAAGAACGTTGCATTGGTGGTCAACAATACGTCCTTGGTCGGAAAAACCCATCTGGCAGACACGTTGAAAAATTCAGGCATCAACATCCGCAGAATATTTGCACCCGAACATGGGTTCCGCGGTACCGCGGATGCCGGGGAGGTTGTGAAAGACGGCGTCGACGTCAGAACCGGAATATCCATTGCTTCATTGTACGGTGCGAACCGCAAACCCGCTCCGGCACAACTGGCGGATGTTAACGTGGTTGTATTCGATATTCAGGACGTTGGTGTCAGATTCTATACGTATACCAGCACACTCCATTACGTCATGGAGGCCTGTGCGGAACAAGAGAAAAAACTAATCATCCTTGACCGTCCAAATCCCAATGGTAATTTTGTCGACGGCCCGGTACTCGAGCCAGCCTTCAGGTCGTTTCTCGGGCTGAACACCATTCCGCTTGTGCACGGACTGACCATCGGTGAACTCGCGCTGATGATCAATGGGGAAGGCTGGCTGGCACCGAGAAAAAAGTGTGATCTCGAAGTGGTCACGGTTAAAAACTGGAAACACGCCGATCCGTATTCAATCGCGGAAAAGCCGTCGCCCAACCTGCCTAACGATCAGGCTATACGATTGTATCCATCCCTTGGTTTATTCGAAGGAACGGTCATGAGCGTGGGACGTGGAACACAGATGCCTTTTCAGGTTGTCGGCCATCCCGATCTGAAAGACATGCCCTTTCAATTTACGCCGGTTTCCATTGATGGGGTGGCAAAAACACCACCGCACGAGAACCGGATTTGTTACGGCCTCGACCTGAGACGAGTGCCGGCCGAACGTAAGCTGGATCTTCAATACCTGTTGAAAATGTACCATGCCTTCCCCGACAAGAATAGATTCTTCAATGATAAGAATTTCGATACCCACCTGGGTACATCCTCTTTGCGCCAGCAGATCCGCGAAGGTGTGCCGGAAGATGTAATACGCAAGGGGTGGCAAAAAGACCTTGATGCCTATAAAGCGATGCGCATACAATACCTTCTTTATCCGTGAACAGGCTCACTTTAACTTCTTGCGCGACAAATCAATAAGCCGACACGCGACATGACTAAATCCGAAAAAGTAAAAGATATACTGAGGATACTGGATAAATACGTTCCCGACCCTGACATCCCGCTTGCGTACACCGATCCATATACGCTCCTGCTCGCGGTCCTGCTATCAGCGCAATGTACTGACGACCGCGTGAACAAGACCACGCCGGCTCTTTTTGCTTTGGCGGACAATCCATACGATATGGCCAGGGTGCCGGTAGAACAAATCCGTGAAATCATAAAGCCGTGCGGATTAGCTCCCGCGAAGTCAAAAGCGATTAGCAAACTATCTCAAATCCTGATAGATAAATACAATGGCAAAGTCCCGCAGACATTCGAAGAACTCGAAGACCTGCCCGGCGTTGGGCACAAGACAGCATCGGTCGTCATGACGGAATGTTTTGGGGCTGCGGCATTTCCTGTGGACACGCACATTCACCGGCTGGCCTACCGCTGGGGTTTGTCAAATGGCAAGAGTGTTGAGCAAACTGAAAAAGACCTCAAGCGGCTTATCCCGCAGCGATTATGGGACAAAGCTCATTTGCAGATTCTTTACTTTGGCCGCAAATACTGCACGGCACGCACGCACGACTGGAAAAAATGCCCGGTCTGTTCTAAACACATGCGCCGCAGCCTGCGCGATTGACGGAACGAAAGGTGGAAATTTTTCGTTATATTTATGAAATTTTTCTAACGTCATGGAAGAGCAACAACTGGTGAAACAACTGCTGGGCGGCACGAAGGTGGTCGGCAAATCAAAAGACCTTGCATCCCTGGCCGGGGAAGGACTTCCGAAACAAGCCCTTATTTTCTTTATGCAGAAAGTGAATCTCGATGAGCGCCGGCTTTTTTCCTATCTCGATGTCACCAAGCGAACACTTGACAATTATAAGCCGAATCAACGGTTACGCCTGTACATTTCTGACCGTCTGATTCACCTGGCGGAATTATATGCCAAAGGAAAAGAAATCTTTGACTCGTTTGAAAATTTCAACGAGTGGTTGAACCGGCCATCGGTGGACCTCGAAGGCGATAAGCCGATCGACTTGATTCACAGCAGGAAAGGTGTTGATGATATCCTTCACGTATTGGGACGGATAGAGCACGGGATACTGGTATGATCGTCTTTCGCTGTACACTGCTAAAATGGGCCAGGGACCTGTCGGGTACCGGAGCGTATTTGCACGGCGGCAGATGGAACTCGCCTGGAATGGCCGTGCTCTATACCGCCGAAAATAACGTGCTTGCGGCTTTCGAGGTGGCTTTGCGAATACCGCTGGACCACATCAGCAAAAATTATGTGATGGTACCCCTTGAGCTACCCGATACTGACGACATCCATACTCCTAAATTACCCAAAAGCTGGTACTCAGATCAAAAGACCACGCAACGTCTGGGGGACGAATTCCTGAAAGAAGCGAAACACCTGGTCATGAAAGTTCCTTCCGCCTTAATCTCCGATTCTTATAACTATTTGCTGAATCCGAAACACGAGCTGATCAAAAAAGTCAAAGCATCTGCTCCACGGCCCATACTTTTCGATAAACGACTCATGGAACTAATTCGCACGAAAAACTGATTTGGTATTGGCAGTTGGCCGTTGGATATTGGCAGATACTGTCAGACCCCTTTTTCCGCCCCGAGATTGGAATTTCTATAGTGCTTTAGGTTGTTGAAAAGTGGTCTTATACATTTTCGCAAACTGCAGCGGCAAGAATCCTCCGACAAAAATAACCAGCCCCAGGATTAGCATCTCATCGGCGCCTGGCAAAAACATGATACGCGACAATACACCGGTTGCCAGAATGATCGAACACGATGTGCTGAAAACGTAACGCAACTTTTCAACCCAAGAATCTTTTGTTATCCTGAAATATCGAAAAGCATCCAGGGGTACGAAGACTATAACGAACGCAAAGGCTGCAAGTCCGAAGATCATGTGCCCCATAGCCATCTCCATCATTCCGAGAAAGAATCCAACCGCCATCGCGATCGCACAAAACACACCGGCGAAAAATGTTAATTTTTTCATAAAAACAATTTTATGAAAGTTGAGAAGAAATAGCGTTTCCTGTTCAATTGCGATCAAGCCCTGCGGTGCCAGTTCCATGAGCGACTCCCGCACTGCATTTTCAAACGAGCTGCCCTCGTCCATCTATTTTCGACCAAACAACACAAGTGGTCCAGCAGGTCATCCTTTAATGTCGCGATCGTGATTCTTTGATCATCGACCACGGCGCGGATCATTGCGATTTGTTGTCTTTTTAAAGTCATATCGCCACCTCCGGAAAAACGATGCTGTTGATCGTTGCCATGAAATCCTTCAGCTCTTCAACATATGCGACTTTTTTCTTGTGGCCTGTTTTTGTGAGGTAGTAGTATTTCCTCACTCTTCCGCCCACATTCTCTTCTTTGAACGACAACAATCCATCGCTTGTCATTTTTTGCAAGGCTGGATACAACGAACCGTCTTTTAGCAGGATTTTTCCGTCCGAGAGTTCCTTTACCTTGAGCGACATTTCATACCCGTACATTTTTTCCTGCTCGGATAAAAGTTTCAATATGATGGCAGATAATGTCCCCTTCAACAGCTCTTTTGAAAACATATTCTAATATACATAGATAATTGATACATCAAAGTTCGATGTATATAATTTTGTTTTTAAAATTCATATTTGCAGTTCAAAATGCTGCCCGAATGAATGATTTGCGGATAATTTTTATGGGAACACCGGATTTTGCGGTACCAAGCCTGGAAATCCTGGTTCAAAACAAATTAAATGTCGTGGCTGTCATTACTGCTCCTGATAAACCCCAGGGCCGTGGACAAGTAATGACGGGATCCCCCGTGAAGGCATTGGCCTCAAAATATAACATTCCCGTATTGCAGCCGCCCAACCTGAAATCACCGGATTTCATTGAGCTATTGAAAAGATATAACGCCAACTTGCAGGTGGTCGTGGCTTTCAGGATGCTCCCGGAATCCGTCTGGGCAATGCCACAACACGGCACCTTCAATCTGCATGCCTCCTTGCTCCCTCAATACCGCGGAGCTGCGCCGATCAACTGGGCGATCATCAACGGTGAAAACGAAACCGGTGTCACTACCTTCTTTCTGAAACACGACATTGATACAGGCAACGTGATCTTTCAGGAAAAAGAGACCATCGGCGAGAACGACACGGCAGGCACATTGTATGACCGTTTGAAGATAAAAGGCTCGGACCTTGTTCTGAAAACCGTCAGGGCCATCGAAACGGGTAATTACACGTTAACACCGCAACGTGAGTCTGGCATCTTGAAACATGCGCCGAAGATCTTTAAGGAAACTTGCGAGATCCGCTGGGATCAATCGGCCGAGAAAGTGAGAAACCTCGTTCGCGGGCTTAGTCCCCACCCTGCGGCGTGGACGACCCTTAACGGCAAGACGTATAAAATATTCCGCATTTCAGTAACCACGGAAGTCACGCCATCCGTGAGGAGACCAGAGCACGCGGAGCCCGGGACAATAAACTCAGACAATAAAAATTATCTTTACATCCGGGCAATGGACTCGTGGATCTCGGTAGATGAACTTCAACCTGAAGGCAAGAAAAGGATGGCTGTTCAGGATTTTTTCAGAGGCAACAAGATTTAGGATTTTATGATCGTATCAGCAATAGCGGCTCTTTCAAGGAACGGCGTGATCGGGAGGAACAACGACCTCCCCTGGCGGCTTCCCGACGACATGAAGTTTTTTATGCAAACCACAAGGGACCACCATGTCATTATGGGTAGAAAAAATTATGACTCGCTAAAAGACAAGTTCAAACCGTTACCAAACCGTACAAATATCATCATTACCAGACAGAAGGATCTTCAGGCTCCTGGTTGTATTGTCCTGCACGATATCCGCGAGGCAATTGGTCTTGCCGAAAAAAATAGAGAGACAGAATGTTTCATTATTGGAGGTTCAGAAATCTACAAGCTTGCCATGCCGTACACCACCAGGTTGTATTTAACGGAAATTGACGCAGAGATCGAGGGCGACACGTATTTTCCTGCTTTCGACAAGAAACAGTGGAAGGAAAAATCGCGCGTGCATCATCCCGCTGATGAGCGCCACGCCTATCCATTTGATATGGTCACTTATGATAAAATAGAATAATATGGGCAGCATCGTGGGAAAGGTCATTTGGGTAACCGGCGCCTCTTCAGGCATTGGAGAGGCACTGGCCTATCACCTGGCAAAAAAGGGGGCGCGACTGATCCTGTCCGCCAGGAGGAAAGAGGAACTTGAACGGGTTAAAGGAAACTGTTTCGGTAAATCCCAGCCGAATATTCGTATTCTGCCGCTTGATCTTGAAAAGGCGCATACCCTGCAGCTTTCTACGGAAGCAGCAATCCAGATCTTTGGACATATCGATATTCTGATCAACAACGGAGGCATTAGCCAGCGGAGCCTTATTGCGGAAACCACCGTTGATGTTTACCGGCGTTTGATGGAGATAAATTATTTCGGCGCTATCGCGCTTACCAAATATCTTTTGCCGCATTTCATACAAAGAAAGCAAGGTCGTTTTGTAAATATCAGCAGCCTGACTGGGAAGTTTGGAACTCCATACCGGTCCGGGTACGCGGCGTCGAAACATGCGTTACACGGCTTCTTTGACGCTGTAAGGGCGGAGCATCACAAAGACAATATCCGCGTGACCATGATTTGTCCCGGATTTATTCATACACCCATCACGCTCTCTGCCCTGACTGCCGATGGAAGTCCTCTAAATAAAATGGACGAAGCGCAGTATAAAGGAAAATCGGCCAACTGGTGCGCTGAAAAAATTATTCACGCCATTGAAAAAGATAAAGAGGAAGTTTATATCGGCGGTAAAGAAGTCGTCGCCGTTTACCTCAAACGATTTTTTCCAACATTTTTTTCACGCATCATCCGCAAGGTAGCCGTTCGGTAAAAGCTGATCCCGTTTTGCGGCACGGCCCTTTTTTTATGGTAGTTGGCCATCCCTCTCATCCGAATGTGACCGCTGATATCCTGACCCTCCAGAATAAAGATATCGGGAAATAAAAAAGAAATTGACTTTAATCAGTAACTTCCTATCGATAATCCCGGCTTTAAACAAGTTAATCCGGTGTAGCGATTATGGGTTGGAGCAATAAAAAAATCGGGTTCGACGAGATCGGCCTTGAGAAAGCGCTTAACTTTTTGCCATATCCTTTTCTTGTATCGGAATTCCACAACAATATTCAATCGAACATCTTCGTCAATAAAAAATTTGACGAAGAGATCGGCTACTCCTGCCAAGAAATACCTACCATTCATGATTGGTTTGACAAAGCATATCCCGATGCTTCGTACAGAAAAATAATTCGGGATGAATGGAGTCGCCGGGAAACGCTGGCAAAGGCAAACAACAACGACTCGATCATTCTGCCGGCCAGGATCCATACGAAGAATTTGGGTGATAAATGGTATGAGGTAAAAGCATCGATCTACGGGCCGATACACTTTGTGGCTTTTGTCAATATCAACGATAAGGTTACCAGGGAACAGGAGTTGGAACGTCTGAATGAAAATAAAAACAGAACTCTTTCGATCCTCAGTCATGATCTCAGGTCACCCCTTAGCAGTCTTTTCTCGGTACTGCAACTTACGGTTAACGACAATGTCAGTGAAAGCGAGAAAAAAATGGCCCTGAAAAAATTGAACAACCAGGTTTTTCAATTGATCGAATTTCTTGATACCACCCTGGAATGGACAAAAGTAAATTTTGAAGTCTTGAAAACTAACGCGGAAAGACTCGACGTGAAAAAACTCACGGAAGGAATTTTGAATGTTTATCAGAGCAGTTATACAGACAAAGCGATCGACGTGGCTATTGACATCGAAACAACAAAAGCGGTTTATGCGGACCAGGGCGTACTGTCAGTTCTGATCAGGAATATTATCTCAAATGCGATCAAATTCACCCCAATTAAAGGGCGAATTTCCATTCATGCCGCTTCGCGCAACGGAAAATATGTTTATGCGGTCGAAAATACCGGGAACGGCATCAGCAAAGAAAAAATTTCAATGATCCTGAATAAGAACTACGTTTCGGAACATGGAACAAATGGCGAAAAAGGTCTCGGTCTGGGCCTGAAGCTATGTCAGCACCTCCTGGAAAATATCGGCGGTCACCTGGAAATCGAAAGTCCGGATCACAAAAGCACCATCGTGAAGATCGTGATCTGACAGTTGGATTTTCGGTGACTTACTCGCTTCGCAATGAGGTTACCGGATTGCTTCTCGCCGCTTTGATCGATTGATATCCCATCGTAAACCATGCCAGCAGGAATGCGGAAATTCCGGCAAGCAGATACACAGCGATACCGATTTCGGTCTTATAGGTATAAGCCTGCAGCCACGATTTTACGGCAAACCATGACAATGGCGCTGCGAGCACGAACGCAATAACAATGAGTTTTCCGAATTCTTTCGACAGCAAAAGTACGATGCTGCTGACGGAAGCACCCAAAACCTTCCGGATACCGATTTCCTTGGTCCGTTGTTCGGCTGTGAACGCAGTCAACGCAAACAACCCGAGACACGCGATGACAATGGCGAGCGATGCAAAGATTCCAAAAATGCTGCCCAGCCGGTTCTCGGAACTATACATTCTTCCGAAGGCTTCGTCCAGAAAAGTGTATTCGAAAGGCTGACCAGGAAGTATTTCATTCCAGTCTTTTTCCACCTGTTTAATAACGTCCGCAGTGTTCGACGACGCAAACCGGATCGGCATGCTCCATCCGCTTTGCCCCAACCGCAAACAGAGCGGAGTAATGTTCTCTTTCAGGGATTCAAAATGAAAATCGGCGACAACACCAACAACAGTATAACTTTCTGTTTTTTCATTATCCAATGCGCCATTGTTAAATGCAAACGTCTTTACTTTTTCGCCAATCGGGTCTTTGAAACCAAAACGTTTCGCCGCGGTCTCATTAAGAATAATAGCAGTAGAGTCGGATGGAAAGTCGCTCGAAAAATTCCGTCCTTTTTTAATTTCCATTTTCAGTGTCGGTATATAGTCGTCGTCGACTGGCCAGAATTCCATGGAGACCATATTATCCTGTGAAGGCTGGCTGCCCTCGGGCCAGAACGTGGTGTTGCTTCTTCCCCAGCCCGAGATTGGAAGAAATCCTGCGGTAGAGACATTCGAAATTGAACTATTCCTCAGCAGTTGGTTTTTGAACGCCTCATGCCGGTTTTCCAACAGCTCTGTATTGTGCAAAATAATGATCTGGTCCTTATCAAAACCGAGTTTTTTACTTTGAATAAAGTTGAGTTGCTTCTGCACCGTGATCGTGCCCACTACAAGGAATATCGAGATCATGAACTGAAAGACGACAAGGCTGCTTCTGACAGTCGCGCTTTTCATTCCAAGGGCAAGTTTTCCTTTCAAAACGTTCACCGGTTTGAATGCCGACAAGAACAGAGACGGGTAAACGCCCGCGAGCAAACCGATCAGCAGCGCCGAAAGCAGGACGGCGCCGATAAAGACAGGCTGATCCATCGGCATAACAAGTACACGTTCAGCGAGGGTATTGAAAGAAGGCAATACCGCGTAAACAAGGCCAATGGCAATCGCGAAGGCGAAGACGCTTAGCAACACGGATTCCATCAAAAACTGCCGAACGAGATGGGAACGCAGAGAACCCAGTACTTTCCGAACACCGACCTCTTTGGCGCGGTTCGCGGATCTCGCCGTGGACAAGTTCATAAAATTGATACAGGCGATCGTCAGAATAAAAAAGGCGATGGCACCGAAAAGATACACGTAAGTAATGTCGCCATTGGCAGCAAACTCCGCCGTGAGATCGGAATGCAGGTGAATGTCGCGTATAGGCATGAGTCTGTATACGAGTTTGTTTCCACTTTCCCTGAATTTGTCCATGGTAAAGTCTGCGCCAAAAACCGACTTGACCTGCGGCCCGAGATAGGCATCAACCATTTTCGGGAACTTTGCTTCGAGGTCTTTGGCTGAAGCGCCTTGCTTCAACAAAATGTAAGTATTGAAATTATTGCTTAACCAGTTATCCGCTTTGCTTTCCTGAAGGTCCTCCATCGAAAAAATAAAATCGAACCTGAAATGTGTAGTGACGGGAAAATCCTCGAAAATCCCTGTGATCTTGTATTGATCCTGATTGTCAACGATCAATGTCTGCCCCAGCGCCTCTTCGTCCGGAAAGTACTGCTCCGCTTTGCTTCTGCTGATCACCATTGTCTTTGGCTCAGTCAGCGCACTTGCGGGATTGCCTTTCAAGAGAGGCAGGGAGAATACTTTGAAAATGCCGTTGCTTCCGAACACCGTATACTGTTCCTTGATATTTTCCGTTGTCCGTTTGATCCGGCGCCATCCCCATTGGCGAAAGTGAACCGATGCCTCAACTTCCGGAAAGTCATGTTGGAACGCCGCTGCTGCTGGCGCAGGCATAACGGCCAGATTGTGGTGATTGCCGTTGAACAGTATCTCTGAATCCACGCGATATATCCGGTCAGAATTTTCGAAATGCTTGTCATAAGACAACTCCTGGCTGATATACAATGTGATGATCAGACACGATGCAATCCCAATGGCAAGGCCCGCTACGTTGATCATCGAGTAGAAGCTGTGCTTTTTCAGGTTGCGAAAGGCGATGGTTAAATAGTTTCTGAACATGATACGGGTGTTTTTATTTTCTGCATTGATGATCTGTTTTTGCGTTTTCCGCAGGCCACCGGTGTGGCCGAATTTCCTGAGCACCTCATGGTATGCGTCAATGAACCTCCTTCCATGATTCATTTCCGCCTCGACGGAGGAACACATATGATCCAGTATTTCATCCTGAAACCCGTCGAGAACTACGCCGCGGTAATTCAGGTCGTTGATGATAAAGTCGATGTGCTCGTTGGTAAGTCGGACCATAGCTCATGAAATTTCCAACCGCAGAACGGATGACATTGTTTTGATAAAATCCACGAATTCAATTACCCGCGCTTTGGCGAGAACTTTTCCGTCCTGGGTAAGGCTGTAGTACTTGCGTACGCGCTTTCCGATGTTGACCACTTCAGTTTTAAGCAAGCCTTCAGATTCCAGTTTGTGCAGAGAGGGATACAACGCCCCTTCTGTCAATAAGATCCTTCCCTCGGACAATTCGATCACGCGTTGCGTAATTTCATAACCATACATTCGACCGTGGTCCTTTAAAACCTTCAATATGATGGTTTGAAGCGTGCCTTTGAGCAGTTCAGGTGGGTGCATAGAGATTAATACATAATGATCTTATGCATAAGACGCAGATACCCGACGAAAGGTTGCATACAAAACCGGAATTCATCGCGATCTAAAACTGAGTGATTTGCGCGTTTTGCGTCATTGCAGTAAAGCTGTGCCCTCTATAATTAATATAAGATCATGTTAAAGCCAGAAAAGGGCAAATTCCACAAGTCATTCTTTCAGGTTATCTTGCGCGGAACTTTAAAAGAATTGGAGCTATACCAAATCCCCGTCATCATCCTTACCGGTTTCGTTGCTGCATTCCTGAATACAGTTGGAGGCGGCGGCTCCCTGTTCTCGGTTCCTATCCTGACTTTTCTTGGAATTCCGATCACCAACGCAAATGCGACCAGCCGTGTGGCCATCCTGTTTCAAAATTTTTTTGCCGTGGGCGGATTCCGCAGCAAACGCGTCGAACTTCCATGGCCATATAGCCTTTACCTTGGGCTTTCTTCTCTGGGCGGCGGACTTATCGGTGCGATGATGGCGTCCAGGATACAGGATGAGGTGTTCAACAAGATCTTCGTTTTTGTCATGCTGCTTTCCGTTGTCCTCATCGTTTACGATCCATTTAAATCAAATGGTCGCGAAAAAATGGATTTCAGAAGCCAGCTCATCGGAACGATATGCTTTTTTTTCATCGGCATCTACGGAGGATTTATCCAGGCGGGCATAGGATTCCTCGTCATCGCTGTTCTAAGTGTCGTCAACCATATGAATCTGGTGAAAAGCAATTATGTAAAAGTATTTGCCGCAATCATTTACACGGGCGTTTCAGTCGCCGTTTTTGCCTATGAAGGAAAAATCATCTGGGCAACCGGATTGATCCTTGCCATTGGCCATGCGCTGGGTGGCTGGTATGCCAGCCGCTGGAGTGTGGACAAAGGAGAGATATGGATCAAACGCGTAATGGTCGTATCGATCATCGCAATGGCAATTTATCTTTGGTTTTTCTGATCCGCTCATGAAGACTGTACTTTTCCTCATGTATCACGGACGCGGCCATTTCAACGCTGTATTCAAACTTGCCCGCATCGTGTCTGAAACGCATCAGGTGATTTTCGCGGGCTACGAATATTTCAGAAGCGATGTTATAACACAGGGCTTCAGGTTTTATGGCCTTCAGACAGTACCGTTCGGACTCGGATTTGAGCCTTGGGTGAATCAGATGGAAAAGAAAAAACACATCTACTGGAACTGCCTGAAAGACCGGTGGACCCAACGACTTTATCACCAGCGAAAAACGGAACTCTTGAAACTGGTTGCCAACGTCGATCCGCAGACAATCCTGATCGATGCGTGGCAATCAACCGACTTTGTTGCGCTCTACGCTGAATTAAATCGCCGACGCATTCGAACTGCGTTTGTTCAGACAATGCTTCCGACCCTTTTGCAAGCCAATCAGTCGCCACTCACAGCATCAACCCTTCCTCATGAAAGGCAGGCAATTATGCAAAGCCGTGCTGATTTTTTTCGTTCGCGGTTACTAAAGGAAATAAAGCAACGGATCGTCTACCTTGGCAAAAGCAATAAACAATTAATTGATGAAAGCATCCGGTTGAATAAATTACCGGACAGATACTACCCTGAACCGCCTTCGCTCTTCTCTCCCTTCTTTCCAAATGTTAAGCAGCTTGTGCTCGCTCCGCTTGAGTTTGACTTTATGCCGGCATCCCGCCCCGAAATTGCGTACACGGGATTTATGGCGGACATTGAACGACTTGAAATTGCAGACAACCAGTTTGAAGATCTGTACGCATCCATCTGCAGGAAAATAGATTCGGGCATTGCGTTGATCTATTGTTCGTTCGGCAGCGTACATTACGAGTCCGTTCAGCCGATCAAGGAATTCCTGGAGAACCTTTCGCAGGCAATGACGGCGCTAAATGCTTGTTGTATTGTTTCCTGTGGAGATAGCACTATACTCAGGTCTTTCCCACAAACGGCAGACAACCTGTATTTTTTCAAGACCGTTCCGCAGTTAAGGGTGCTCGCCAAAGCGTCGGTTTTCATCTCGCATGGCGGATTAAATTCGATCAAGGAGGCGATTTACTACAACGTCCCCATGCTTCTTTATCCAGTGAGCAATGACGTCGATCATCAGGGAAATAGCGCCCGGGTCGTTTATCACCATCTGGGTCTGCGCGGGGATCTGAAAAAAGATAGTCCAGCCGAGGTGACGAGGAAAATTAATGAACTACTTTCAAGTCCTGCGTATCGGGAAAACCTTCGCTTGTTCAAACAAACAGATTCGGAATATTCACGGGATAATTTTTGGAAAATATTTTCAGACATCACCCCCTTGGATTGAACGGTCGGGCAACTTGTCAGGCCCGTCGATTGGCCTTGCATGCGCTATCATTATTTACGCCTACGTTTGCCTTGAAAAAGTTATGACCAGTTTTTAGCAGTGCCGGCCAGGATACCGTTCAACGCTTTAGTATGTGGTCCTTTAAGGGAATATCGGCGACTACAATTGCTTGTGAGAGTGCTTCAGCCATGACCGTGGCTCCAAAATCACTGAAATGCGTATCGTCAATAATTCCATACGGGTAGTTTGGACATTCTCCTTCAGCACAGTGTAAAAAGAGCTTTTTCGATTCGTTTTTTCCATACCGGACAAGAATGGCCATACTGACGATTTGCATATCAATGAAAGCCACGCCGGTTTCCTCCGCGACGTGTCGGACATAGCACCCGTATTCTCCATGTGTGTCGAAGAAATTGCCCTGTTCATCAAAACGTCTCCTGCTGATGGGTGTGAGTAAGACAGGGATGGCTTTTTTAGCGCGCGTCTCCGATATGAAACGTTTCAAGTTGGCTTTGAAATCGTCGGGCGTTGTATAACTCTTCTTCGTGACTATTTCGTCGTTATGACCGAACTGAATGAATACATAGTCATCTGCCCGCAGGTTTGTAAAGACAGAATCCCATCGGTGTTCTTCGATAAAAGTGCGTGTACTCATACCGTTAACAGCATAATTGCGCACCTGAATATTCCGATCGAAAAACTTTTGAAACTTTTCTCCCCACCCGGTTTCCGGCCGTTTATTGCCGGCCTTCGGAGCACAGGTGCTGTCACCGATCAGATGCAACGTAATTTTATCGTGAGATTTACCTCCCAGAAGCAAAAAGACCATGAATGTTAATGCAATCTTCATAAGGTGGCCGTGGATAAAGTTAATCTTTGATCGGGTAAATGTTCGTCTTATTGGGAGGCAATCTGCAGGGATGTATCAGGCACCCCGGGCACCTTTACAATGACTTTTATATTGCCTTTTGAACGGCTTGATTGAACAGTGATCAGGGCCCTTCCAAAATATGTCCGGATTGAATTTCCAGTAAAGGAATTTCGCCTGAGATCTCCTGTATCGAGTCCCAATAATCTTCCCGGGCCAACGACTTCCACGGTGATCTGCAGGTCAGCATTCGGCACGACAACACCCTGCGCGTCGACTAGTTTGACGCCAATATGCGATAGATCCTGGCCATCAGCGGCTATCTGTTGGCGATCGGCAGAAAGCAAGATCTGTGCAGGCTCTCCCGCACTTCTCAGTTCATAAGACGCCGCTTGCTTCCCAGCCTTGTATCCTTTTGCAACCATTTCACCTTTTGCATACGGAACATCCCATTCAATCGTATTGTTTGGAAAGTCAGAAGTCTTGCGGGTGCCCAGGGATGTATTATTAACCGACAACTCTACACTATCGCAGTTCGTCGTGGTTTGCACGCGGATAACGTGGCCTTCGTATTGCGGAAAGGTCCAATGGTCGGCCAAAAAAGGCCAACTCCAATGAGCTTTTCCGGGATCAATATCCAAAGACTGATCGGCGACAGCGATTCTGACAATGGGCTCATCATTCCATACCGAGTGATGAAATGCGGCGGACGGTTTTTCAAACATGCACACATCAAAGGGGCATGTAACCCCCCGGTGCTGGGCCATCCACTGCTTTCTCCCAAATAATCGACACCTGCCCAAATAAACTGGCCGAAAAGAAAATCATTGTTTGCTACGTCATACCAGGGATTCACCGGATGGAATGCCTTGTATTCAGAACCTTTTCCCCGATAATAAGGATAAGCCTCAGAGATGTACATGATCCGGTCGGGGTATTTTTTTCGTTCGTCCAACAACCATTGTTCCTGGTAATTATACCCTACCACGTCTAAGGCATTTGCAAATCCGTTCAGGTTGTATTGTCGTGATTTAGATGGTTGAAGTGCCGCTGTGACCAGCCTCGTCGGGTCCAGCTGATGGACGTAATCCCTCATCAGTTTTGCCCGCTTACCGCCTTCTTCGGTTTTGTCATGCTGCTCGCCTGTTTCATTTCCTATGCTCCACAAAACAATCGACGGATGATTACGATCCCGGAGCACCATCGCATCCATGTCGCGATGCCACCACTCCTCAAAGTACTTGGAATAGTACATGGATTTCCATTTATCAAATGCTTCATCGATCACCACAAAGCCCAGGCTGTCGCACATGTCGAGGAATTCCGACGTAGGGGGGTTGTGTGAGCAGCGAATGGCGTTGACACCATACGCCTTGAGGATCTGAAGTCTTCGAAGATACGATCGATCGGGTACTGCTGTTCCCAGAGATCCCGCGTCGGGATGAAGATTCACTCCCTTCATTTTCATATTCTTGCCATTCAGGAAAAAGCCGTGATCCGCATTGAAGCGTATATCTCTAACGCCAAACGTGGTCTGGTATTCGTCGACTGTTTTACCGCCTAGTTTCACCGTCGTAACCATCGTGTAGAGGTAAGGTTGTTCAAGCGACCAAAGGTGAGGCTTCGGAAGACTTAAAGACTGCGCCAGCGTTTCCTGGCCCGATTTGGCGACCTGAAGCTTCGAATTGTATGACGCGATCTTGTTTCCCTGCTTGTCTACAATCCGGTTCTGCACCAAAACCTCAACCGGTTTTTCAGTGGCGTTGCCAATGGTGGTAGAGATGTTCACTTGTGCTTCCTGCTCTGAAATCTCGGGTGTGGTGATGTAGGTACCCCAAGTAGCGACACAAACCGGGAAGGTAGCTTTGAGCCAGACATGCCTGTAAATTCCCGACCCGGAATACCACCTGGACGACGGACTGTTACTATGATCTACGCGCACCGCAATGGTATTCGTCCCCTCATAGCTTAAATACGGCGTGAGGTCATATTCGAAAGTGGTGTAACCGTAAGGATGAAACCCCAAATGTTTTCCATTGATATATACATCGCTTTGATGATATACGCCGTCGAATTGAATGACTACCTTTTTGTTTTCATAATCCTTTGGGACTGTAAAGCTTTTGCGGTACCAGCCGATACCTCCAGGCAAATAACCCATCGCTCCTTCCATCCAACCTCTTCCGGTATTTTTTTTCGACACGGTTTGCTTGATGCTCCAGTCATGCGGCAATTGAACGGCTTGCCAGTTGCTGTCGTCAAATTTGGGAGTTTCCGCGCCCGTCGTGTCGCCAAGAAAAAACTTCCAATCGAAGTCGAAATTGTTTTTGTCTCGCGGGCCCTGGGCCATGCTCAGGGCGTTTACGGCCAGTAAAATCGAAGTATAGATAAATTTCATAAAGGCGCTATTGAGATCGTTGGTAATTATGCCGATCGTGTGAGTCTTCCGTATTCTTGGCTGATGCTCAAGATTGTTTTCCTGTAGCCCAGTTCTTCTGCAAGCTCAACTACTCCTTCCTGTTTTTCTTGCACACACCCCTGGTTGCTTAACTCTGCCGATCGTGGAACTGGAGACGTTGAGACGCTGCCAGATCATATTTTGTAGATTCCTTTTTTACTTGTCATATCCGTCGCGCGTGAAATGTATGCGCTCCCCGAAACCGACCATGCCATCGTTTTTAATTATGAATTTGACAATCACTCAATTTGGTCGCCGCGTGTTGACTTTCGTTTCGGGAGATCCGAAATATGAATTCACATTCTCGCCTTTATTGATCACCACTTCCATTTTGTCCAACACCAAACCGGGGTCAATCATTGTGATTTTTAGCAGGTGTGTGCCAGCCTGTGCAATGGTGAGTTTACATTCTTTGATGTTCGCGGCCCGGAGCACGTTAGTTTGCCACTCCTTATTATACTCATCCATGACTTCTTTCAAAGCTGCATCCACAATCACCGGCTCTCCACCATCAATACTTACCGCAAACCTCAGCCTGTACTCTCGGTTGATCGGTTGAGAAGGTAAACAATAGAATCGCAAGGTTGCCTCGCCCACGGTGCGGGTAACAAATTCATACTGCAAGGCCGGCCCAACTTCCTTGGAAGGATCGATGGAAGCTGCCGTCAATGGGAAAGCTCCCACCCCGTCGTTTTCCCGTCCCAACCCCTGGACCTTTTTCCATTCGCGATCGGTTGTACTCTGTAATTCAAGACCGTGTTCGGCTTCTATCGCAACGACGCCGTTGTCTTCAACAAACAATTGCCTCCCCGCCGGTAGATCAATCTGTTCAGCCCTTACATGAATCTCGTAAGTCGAATTCCCCACTGTGACTGTGACGGATGAGGTTAGCGGCTTATTGCCTGAGATCTGTGGCCAGTCAACGGAGACCCAAATCCGTTCTTCAGTAGAAGTCTCACCGGCTGTGGATGAAAGTTGTATCCATCGGTCTTTTGGTTTGGCCGTCCATTTTATGGGCTCCTGGCCTGCATTAAATACGTCTATAAAATACCGCCTTGCAGTGCATGAAAGAAACGTTGGCAATGCGGCGACCTGACCTGGTTGAACAGGCTGCGACGCACCTTCGGGTATGACACCTCCAGCAGTTTTCTTAGCGGGCTCCACATGGCCAACGTCCGGCATGCCGTAAACCGGTAATCGTCGGGGATTATAAGTCATCATGTGCGCCCACTTTCCATTATTTTGCCGGTTATAGTCGTTGGTGATTTCCTTTATTCTGTCAAAAGCCTGCGCGGCTTTTTCTGCATAAAAATTTGCACTGACCCGCCCCTGTCCGGCATAAACGCGGCTCTTGTACGCATACAGAAGTTTCTTGTTCATGTTGGAGGCAGCCAATACTTTGTACCCCACCAATTGATAAAATGCATCTTTCCGATTTTCGGGTAGTTTTTTTTGCAGGTTTGCAACCTGCTGTTCCAGGTTGCTGTAGGCATCTATCCGCTGCTGCACTTCATCTCCATTGCTAAATAGTGACAATTCCGGATCTTGTATGAGCGTGTTGGGGTAGACCCCGGTCCATCCCATGTGTTCCGGCTTGCGCGAAAAACCGAGTTGAAAATATTGCGCGAGTGTTTCTCCAATTTCTTTGGCGTCGACGTCCCCAAATTGTTCCGCCGCGAACCGCGTATAGTATGACATTAGATTTTCGGACGTGAACTGATCCGGATTCCATGCCATGTCCAGGAAAAAGTTCATCCCGACCTCAATTGGTTTGATGTCACCAACGTTGGCAATCCAGATATTCTTCGCGTTGGTAACGTAGGCTTTGTGCATCTCCTGCCATATCAGGGATACCGGAATAGATTCAATCCACAGGAAATCATGTGGACGCCCCCAGTATGAGATGTGATAGTAGACGCCTGCACCTCCGGACCGTTTACGTTCTTCCATATCTGACACCTGACGAATGTATCCATGGTTGTCGTCTGACCAGACCAGCGTCACATCTTCCGGGATACGGGCTCCGTCGCGGTAAATCTCCAGAACCTCCTTATAAGGGATGAACGCCTGTGGAATAGCCGTGACATCCTTTTTCAAAACATTAGTCAGCATTTTTCTTTGATCGCTGATAATGGTTTCCAGCATTTCCACTTTCTGTTCCGGAGTAAAATTACCTTGCATTCCCGAGTCGTGGATCCCACGCATGCCGAGCGTAACAATGTACTTGTCTTCGGGCGCCAATGCTTCGATTCGTTTCTGCCAATAGTTCTTCACAACTTCCCTGTTTGTTGAGTAGTCAAATTCACCAAACGTTTTTCTATCCCATTCCCCAACATTGTTTCTGAGCATAGGCTCAGCGTGGGAAGTCCCGATGAAAATCTGATATTTTGCAGCCATTTCCCTGTTACCAGGAATCGTATAAAATGCCTTCGTGGAAGGATGCATCGCCGGCCATATTGCATTGGCTTTCATTCGCAACAACAGCTCAAATATTTTTTCGTAAGTTTTCGGACCGATGTCCCCGGTTTCCGGCTCGAAAGTTTTGGCCGCCCAGGGTTGCAGACCCCAGTCTTCATCGTTGAGAAAAATTCCACGGTACTTTACTTTTGGACCCTCCTGGATAGAAAGATCCATCGGCAGCTCAATCGATCTCTTTTTTTCGGGCGTGACATCCGCCCACCAGCGCCACGGCGAAACACCTATCCTCCGACTTAATTCCATCAAGCCGAAAGCAGTACCCCTCGCGCTGCTGCCCGCAACCAACAAGATATTTCTCCCGGTGCCCGGATCCTTCACTGCTTTGATCACAAACGCTTCCCACATTGAAACGATTTTATCGTTGTCGATTCCTGCTTTTTTGCATTCCTCATCAAAAGTCGCGCTGACACCTAAGGTTCCGATCTTTATCTGGTAAGGCGAACTACGTGCCGAGCTTGACTGCAGGGATCTTCCCGTAATATCATATACATCCGCGGCAAACAGGTTTGCTGCGATATGGACGAGCTGCTCTTCGTTTTCATCGAACACAACCTGAGCTGTTCCTTGGGGAGATGAGATAACAAATGACGCTTGTCCCTGAGCCACAGATGCTGATGAGATCAACACGAATTCAAGTACGACTAATATTCGCTGAGAGAATTTTGACACCATATGTTTTTACTAAATTTCTTAACGGTTCCACTTTGGATTTGAATGCCACTGGCGGAGAATACTAGAATAAAGGGGTTAAGTGACACCTGCCTGACGCTCAAATTCAGGCAGGTGTTGGTTCGATCGATGCTGATGGTCGCGTTAATACCCTGTATTTTGCGGGAAGTCACCTGAGTCGCGATCGATGACAGATTGAGGAATCGGCCGCAGCAAATGAACTTGGCTGAGCGCATTCGCCATCTTCGCCAGGTTGTTATGCAGCAACGTGCGTTCGAGCAATTTGCCAGTGCGCTTCAGGTCGGGCCAGCGCTTATATTCCCCGACAAATTCACGCGCGCGCTCATCCAGGATCAGATCAATGGTCACGTCAGTGGCACTGATTTGCATTGCTGCCTCCTGGCCTGGAATAGCAGCGCGGGTCCTGACAGCATTGATCCTGTTGGCGGCGGCTGCATTATCACCCAGCTGATGATACGCTTCGGCGGCGATCAGATAAGTCTCAGCGAGTCTGAAGATGAAAATATCCCGGGTGCCGTTGTAATTGGTGGTATTGCCATGGAACAGCGCTTTCGGGTCATGGAATTTATGAACCCACGGAAACTTGTCGGTTCCTCCGATGTTGCTAAAGCTCTGTTTCCATGTCGGGTACCGGTAAACCTCCACGTGCGGATTTGCCGCTTTCAGTGCAGCCTCTTCTGCAGCAGTGAAGTCATCATCCCATTTCGGAAAATAAACTCTCAGGTCGCCTTTTTTAATGCCCTGTGCCGGTGCGTCGATGGTTGCATTCACGGAGCTGAGAAAAGTGGCGTCGTAACGGCTGTCGATGCTCGTATTGAAAAGCGAGTAGAGAAATTGCGTCGGCATGAACTGGGTCTTTTTCCAATTGTAAAAAGGGTTTTCCCGTTCGAAACCAGGACCTCCATACATCCACGTCTCCCATCCGAAATGAGCGCCCTGACCGTTCCCGTTACCAGGAGTGATTGAACTGGTCTCATACTGCACTGAAAAAATTATCTCGTTATTGTTTTCACTGCCGGAGGTAAATACGTCCCTAAACGTAGGCAACAACGCGTAAGTACCGCTGTTAATCACGTCGTCGGCGAGGGAGGCCGCCAACGCAAAATCATTGGATGCGGCGTAGGATTTATAGCCACGTGTGAGATGAACCAAAGCAAGCAAGTGCTTCGCTGCTCCGGTGGTGACACGGCCGAACTGTGCCGTGATGGCAGGCAGCTGGGGAATGATAGCATTCAGCTCGGTGACGATAAAGTCATAAATGTCGCTCTCATCATCTCTGTCAAAATGTGTTACAACATTATTTATCTCCTCTTCCACAATCGGCACATCTCCGAATTGTTCCACCAAAAGAAAATAATAGTAGGCTCTCAGAAATCTTGCCTCTGCCTGGAGAAGGGTTTTCCTTTCCTCCGTCATTCCGCTTACCAGGGCGGCTCTCGCTATGGCGGAATTACAGGTTTGGACCGCCCTGTAGCAATCTGCAAAAAAATCAGCGACAAACGGGTTGGTGGCATTCAGGTTTGTGTATTCATTCAGCTCACTGCTGCGAACATCACGGCCTTCATAAGAACCGCCCACTGCCTCGCTAAAGCCGCGTGTCGAAACGTCAACGCCCAGTTCGAACAACCACGGATCGTCTCCCCACACGTCTCGTAAAGTGGAATATGCCGCGTTCACCAGCGATTCATATCCGCTCGGAGTGCTGAAATAATTTTCAGCAGTGATATTGCTCTTGTTTTCTTCGGCGAGGAAGTCCTCGCACGAAGCTGAACTAATCGTCAGCAATGCAATCAGTAAATATTTAGTTATTGATTTCATGATCATTTCTTTAGAATTCCAAATTAACCCCGAGCAAATAAGTGGAAAAACCCGTTGCTTCACCCCATGTGTTTTCATCGGCCCATTCAGGATCATACCCTTCATAAGCCGTAAATGTGAAGGGATTCATCGCCGTACCATAGACGCGGAGCCGTTTCAGTTTCAGCTTGCTGAGAACACTGGCGGGTAAAGCATATCCGAGGGAAATATTTCCGACCCTGACAAAGGATACGTCCCTGAACCGGTAAGCATCAAAGAACCTCCCCCTGTTTCCGGGCTGAGGAAATTCGTTGGATGGATTGGTCGGGGTCCAGTAGTCAACATCGAGGTGGTTGTAATTACCTTCAAGGCCGACGAAGGATGACCGGAATGTAGTCTGCAACTGCTCACCTTGCCTTGTATATACATAGAACGAAAAATCCCAGTTCTTATAGTTGAGGGAATTGGTGATGCTTCCGCTCCACCTCGGAGTTCTCTGTCCGATGATTTTCCGGTCGTTCGCGTTGATAACGCCATCGCCATCCAGGTCTTTTACTTTGATCTGTCCCGGTGTTTGACCGTATTGCAGGGCTTGGTCTGCCTCGTTCAGTTGCCAGATGCCGGCAAATTCGTAGTCATAATTTACCTGAATAGGTTCGCCAATAAACCACCTGCTGCCGATGTCATCCCTTTTTCCTCCATACAATTCGACGATCTCATTCTTGTTCGAGTCAAAGATGAGCCCGGTGCTCCAGGAAAAATTATTCGTTTGAATATTCACCGTATTGAGCGAGAATTCAATTCCACTGTTTCTCACCCAACCTATATTATCGACCACATCGTTCCATCCCGTCGTTTCCGGAAGCTGCCGGCGCATGATCTGGTCTTTTGAATCCTGTCGGTAAACGTCGATGGAACCGGTGATCCGGTCATCCAGCAATCCATAGTCCAGGCCGATGTTCACCTCTGCAGTTTTTTCCCAGGTCAGGTCATAGTTTGCCAGTCCGCTTTTATAATATGAAGTTGCAACAACTCCGTTGAAGTCATAGAGCCGTTGGGAAACATTCGCTTGTGTTCCATAGTTGTTAACGGCATCGTTTCCCGACACACCATAGGTAAGCCTCAGTTTCAGGTTGCTCAGGCTATTGATGCTCTTGACGAAGCTTTCTTCAGACATGCGCCATGCAAAAGCTGCAGAAGGAAAAAATGCCCATTTATTACCCTCTGAAAGTCTGGAAGAACCATCGTAACGTCCCGTCACAGTGAACAAATATCTGTCATTAAAATCGTATTGCAGTCGTCCGGTGATGGAAGCCAGCGTGCGTTGGGAGTAATCGGTTTGTGAGGCCGTAACATTGGCTAGCGGAACTGCATCCAGGTTGTACCACTGGCTGTTAAAAGGGAAGTTCCTGGCTGCCTGAAAGCTGCCCTCCCATTGTTCAAACTGGATGCTATGAATGAGGCTGAGGTTAAAGTCATGCTTGCCCACTTCCTTAACATAGTTCGCCAGGTTGTCGAGCACATAGGCGAAAGAATTATTCGTACTGAAATTGGCGTTTGTATTGGCAATCATTCCGGCGCCCGCTTTACTGAATTGCCCGTAGTACTCACCGTTCCTGTGGATAACTAACTGTGGCGCCAGCTGTGAGCGAAGGGTAAGACCGGTAAGCGGTTTGGCCTGCAGAAAGATGTTACCGAACGCCCTGTTTCTCCGCACTTCTCTCGTTTCTCCATCCTTCTTCCATTCAAACAGTGGATTGGTGACGAAGTCGCTACGATAAGAAAAGAACCTGGGATTCCCGTTTGCGTCATCCGGGTTTGCCACTGGTGGTTGCCGGTAAGCAGACCTCAGCGTTTCAAAGCTTCCGAGGTTTTGGATACTCTTGGTAAAGTATAAACTTCCGCCGGCCTCCCAATTGGTTAAGAACTTGCGATTCACGCTCAGGTGCATGTTGTAGCGATTAAAATCCTGGCCGGGAATCGTTCCTTCTTCCCTGAGCTGTCCGACACCTACGGCAAAAGTACCCTTGGCATCACCGCCGGAAGCAGTGATTGTATTGCTGGTTTGGAGACCGGTTCTGAGAACAAGATCTATCCAATCGGTGTAAGCCCCGCGGTCAATGATGTCCCATTCTTCAGCGGTGAAGAACTGAGCATTCGCCCTGCTTGTGTCCAGGCCTCTGTTTGCAAACCAATCTGTGCGCCACTGAACGTATTCCGGACCACTCATCATGTCAGGCAAATTGGCCGGAGTGCGCACACCATAGTTACCGTCATATTGAATTGAGAACTTTCCTTCTTTTCCTTTTTTGGTTGTTACGATGACAACTCCGTTTGCTCCCCTCGACCCGTAGATCGCTGTGGCCGAAGCGTCTTTCAAAACATCGATATTTTCAATGTCAGCGGGGTTCAAATCGTTCAGGCCCTCTGTTGTTGGAATCCCGTCAATCACATACAGTGGCGTATTCGGGCCAGTGAGCGAGCCTAGTCCACGAACTGTTATCTGGATTCCTCCACCGGGTCTTCCTACACTTCTTTCGATATTCACACCTGCTATCCTGCCTTGCAGCGCAGCAGCGGGATGTGTCATGGTCGTTCCGGCGATCACGTCCGAATCTACTGAGCCAACAGCTCCGGTCAGATCTTTCTTCTCAACGGTACCATAACCGATAACAACGACCTCCTCGAGTGACCTGATATCGGGCACCATCACCACGTCAATGACACTGCGGTTTTGAATTGCGATTTCCTGTGGCGCGTAGCCGATGAAAGAAAAGACGAGGGTCTCCGTGCCTTCACTCACCGTGAGCGTATATTTCCCATCCGCGTCGGTGGCTGTACCGTTCGTGGTTTGTTTTACGATGACATTGACCCCGGGAAGCGCTGCGCCTTCTTCATCTTTCACAGTGCCGGAAACCGTAAATGCCGGATGCTCGCGAGCCGCTGACGACTCTTCCGTGGGGGGAGTCTTTTCGGTGATTACGATATAGTCGCCGACGACTTCGAATGTAAGGTTGGCCTGAGCCAGCACCTCTTCCAATATGTCTCCCAGTTTCTGATTGCGGTAATTGAAAGAGACCTCCTTATCTACGAAGACTGACGCGGGGTTGTAAGAAAACTTAATCCGCATGGATTTTTCAATGGTCGTCAGGACGTCTTTGATTTTTTCGTTGTCCGCATTGAGCGTTACGCGTTTCTCAAGAATTTCTTGGCCACGGGTCTCGGACGGTGCGCCGATAGCTGCACCGGAGAATAAAATGATCAGGAATATTTGGAGCCCCGAAAATTTCATAAATGCCAAAACGAGCCTGATTAGGATCGTATTTTTTTTCATAAATTCGTTTGGTTTTAGTCACACAAAATGATAAAGCCATCCTGGTTACATATAGAAATGAACCGCTATCAACCAGGATATGCGTAAGCAGATCGGTGGTGTGTCCAGCATCGCCGATTTTTTTTGGTAGTAGTACAGTTATGTCATACCGATTTATTTAATTTTTGCAGGATCGATCGTCTTACAGCCAGCGCTGGTGATGACAACCTTAGCGTCAATAACCTCATAGCTGGCACCAATGGTCCGGCAAATCACCCTCAGCTTATCAAACAGTGGTTCGGACCCAAGCGGCGCGGTGAGAAAACAATTTTTCATGGTTTCCCTGTCAAATAATATCTCGACCCCGTAAGCCTCCTCAAGTTTTCCAAAAACGGTCGCGATCGGGGCGTGCTTGAAAACAAAACTATCCTCAGAAGGAGGCACGAGCAATCGGGGCGCATCGACGATCTTCTTCTCAAAAAACCCTTGCTCGTCTGTATAGACCACTTCCTGGTTGGGAAAGACGATAACGCCATCCTTGCGATCGGTCGATGTCGCTGATTGTTTTTTCACAGAGTAAACTGAAACTTTCCCGGTTTTGACACTCACAACGACATCCTTTGTCGACACGTCTGCGTTGATGCGGAAACTCGTCCCGAGCACTTCGGTAGCGACGTCGTTTGTAAATACGACAAAGGGTTTCTTGGGATCCCGCACAACATCGAAAAAGGCGGCGCCTTCCAGGTATACTTTTCGAATTGTATCGAGCGCGTAATCCTTCTTATACTTGACGCGGCTGTTGCCTTCCAGTGAAATAACGCTGCCATCCATGATGAGCAGTTGCACCTGGCTTGCAGTAGTATTAACGAACTCCGTAAATCCTGGAGCTTCCTGCCGATAGCTATACCAGTGCGTCTGATCGGCCTTCTTTTGCAGCAAGAAAAAGGCAGAAACGAGCAGCGCGACAGAAGCGGCAACAGCGAGAGGCCATTTGTATCTCCGTCGTTGTGGAACAAAAACGTTTTCAAACTGTTCAGTCGGAACATCAATGATCATGTCATTGCCTTCGACATTTTGATTTTCCATGCCGGCGAGTACATTCTTCCAAATTTCATCGACCTTGCGCGGGTCAACAGGATCAATTTTATCTTCGGCCCTGTCGACATTAATGACGAGGATTCTGGCCCGGTCGATTCTTTCCTGGAGGTGGGGGTGTGATAACGCAAGAAAACGCCAGAACTCCTTGTCCTCTTCCGAGCAATCGTCTTTTACCCAATTGATAAATCGCTCATCAGACGCCAGGTCTTCGACAGAAAAATCATTATAGTCCATCGGTCTAATTTCAAGCCCCTTTATCGAGCTCTCAATGACAAGTGACCGAAGGGGCGCTTTTTCGCCCTGCTACAACAGTTTTTTTTTGAGAAAAATTAAGAAGCTGAGATTTTGAGGTTGATTTTCAGCTTTTTGATGGCCATATAGATAAACCGGCAGGCTGATTTATAATTCACGCCCATGATCTGGGCCACCTCTTCGTTAGAGAAATTGTTATAAAACCGCAGATTGATCGCCTCTTTTTGCCGCGCAGGCAGCGAGTTAATGCTATCCTTTAAATGGCTCATCTGCCGGGATTGAAGGTCAAATTCAACAAGATCATTTTCAACATGCAAGAGCGAGAGGCCATCAGCTTTTTCGAGTGACAAAAGCTCGACTCTCGATTCTTCGGTAATTTTTCGCAGAATCTTGTAACGGACAGCCTGGAACAAATAAAACTTCACTGAAGTAATGTCACCGAGCTTTGTTCGCGTCCTCCATAATTCAATGAAAAGATCCTGAACACAATCTTCTACGAGTGATCTGTTATGGTGAATTTTGTATCCGTACTTCAGCAACGCCGTAACGTGATGATGATAGATGCGGGAGAAAGCCTGCTTGTCACCAGCCTTAAACGCGCTCCAGTCACTATCAACTTTGTGTGGCACCATACACCGGCTTATCAGCAATGAAAATTAAAGCAAAAAAGTTACAATTCAACCGTCGAAATAAATTTTGCGTTGTTTGCCAACCAACAAGCGTGTCGGTCAGTGTTTCAATTCCTACGCTCCATTGTACAGTTCTGAATATAACAAGACTGTCTTGAACTAGCGGTATCTGTTTGTGGCCGATCTGGGTACGATTTGTTGCATGCCGGTGGAAATGTCAAAAATCCCGGGGGTCTGGACGAAAAAGCCGTTGTATAGCTCAGAGCAATCGCGTCATTATATTTGTTCTGGCAACCACATTTGGGCAATGACAACGCCCCAATCCCGAATTCTTAATTGTTCTCGTATCTTTTGCTGGTTTGTCTGCATCAACGATTTTAGTTGTCAGGAAGAAAATATCTCCCCAAATGAAGAACAGTGGCAAATGCGGCGTCCTTCGCAAAAGCTATATCTGCGAGCGCCAAAAGAACAATAAGAAGCTGGTAAGATTGACCCATAATACACCGCGGTATGTTTTTTAATCTCTCAAAATTGAGCTTCCTTTTTTACGAGAAATCCGCATCACTACCCATGATCTTCAAATGGTGGTCCGATTGGGTCCAATGAAAAAAAGAGTACAGAAGATAACAATGAGCCGCCAACTAGCGAAATTGATCCAGTGGGATAATTGTTCAAAAGTGATGGGTGAATCATCCAAAGGCAGATTTACTTATCGTCTGCTGGGGGCAAAAAAAATCATATTCAACGACCTTTTTCTGTTTTCAACCGCTTGTGAAGTTGGCCGTCGGCTTTTGCTAAATTTCCCATGCTTCAAATGTCTGATATTCGCTTTTGAAATCGACCGGGTCGGGTATCTGCTGCACAAACCTGGAAAAAGTTGAAAAGCCCTCCTACTACTGCTGACTGTGCATTCAAGTTTACGGATTCCAAATATGTTCAACTTTAAATACGTTTTATGAAATGCCTTTATAATCACATGGTTACCGCCAGCAGCGTTCGTCACGGCCGAATTGGGTCATTGCTTATCCTGGTACTACTTTTCGCGAGCCGTAGCCTGTATGGTGTCGATGTCGTGCTGCAGGCTGAAACCGGGTCACTGACAGGTGTCAGCACAGCCAACAGCATTGCCGGCTTCACGGGCAGCGGATATATCAATGGCGCAACCTTCGATACAAGCGGGGACAGAATTCTTGTTACTACGTCCATTTCAACAGCCGGTTCGTATCAGTTAAAAATCAGATATCATGGAGCGTATGGCACGAAAAGGCAGGACATCTACATCAATGGTGCATTGATCGGAAATATCGAATTTCCTTCATCGACCGGATGGGTTGAAAAGGATTTGGGCTTACGATCTTTTATCAGCGGGAACAACACAATTGAAATCCGTCATAGCTGGGGATGGATGCATGTCGATAACTTCACCATCGTCGGACTACCCGGTTCTTCATCACCGATTCCGGGTTCCATTCAGGCGGAAAGCTACAGCGCCATGAGTGGCGTGCAAACCGAAACAACAACTGACACGGGGGGCGGACTGAATGTAGGCTATATCGATCCGAATGACTGGATGGATTATCCGGTGAGCGTTGCCACGACAGGTTCCTATACTGTACGCTTCAGGGTGGCCAGCGCAGTCGGTGGTGGTCAGCTTCAGTTGCGAAGGGGCACGACGACATTGGTCACGGTCTCTGTTTCCGGAACTGGCGGATGGCAGAATTGGACCACAGTCACTGCAACGGTCAGCCTGACGGCAGGAGCACAAACATTGCGGTTAACAACGTCGACCGGTGGCTTCAATATCAACTGGTTTCAATTTGAAAGCGCGCCCCAGGTCACCGAGCGGATTACAGTCAGTGGCACTAATTTGATGGTCGGGAACAAACGCATTTGGCTGAATGGCGCAAACACGCCATGGGACAACTGGAACGACTTTGGTGAAAATTTTGATGCGGCATTCTGGGATTCGCACTTTCAACAGCTGAACGCAAACGGCATCAACTCCACCCGCATTTGGATCACGTGTAGTTCCGAAAACCAGGCGATAATCATCAACGATGCTGGATTTGTTTCCGGAGTATCGTCCTTATTCTGGACACATGTTGATCAGCTGATGAACATTGCAAGGAATAGAAAAGTATATGTGATGATGGCCCTCATATCCTTTGACCACACCAAGAACACTTATCAGAATTATCAGCGTTATCGCAACATGATGGCAAGCCAGACAAATGTCAATTCTTTCGCGGATAATTTTGTCAGGCCCCTGGTGCAACGGTATAACAGCAACCCTTATTTGTTTTCAATCGATGTGTGCAATGAAATTATCTGGATGCACGAGGATACAAATAACGCACAATTCAGCTGGCCGGTCCTCCAGTACTATATCGCAAGGGTTGCCGCAACGATCCACCAGAACTCCAACGTGCTGGTGACTGTTGGCGACTACGCGAAAAATAACAGTCCGAACTTCGAAGGCAACAGGTATAGCAATGCTGCGTTGCAGGCGCAATACAACAGCCCAGCAGCATATCTGGATTTTTATAAACTACATTATTACAGCTGGGTGGGACGATGGTTCGGTGTTCATCCGCAGCAAACACCGGCGCAACTGACGCTGACAGATAAGCCGATCGTCATCGGAGAAATATCAGCGAATGGAGTTTACACGCAAAACAGCAGCAACCAGGATGTTTTTGTCATGTCGACCACACAAGGTTATGAAACCGCATTTCAAAATGGATGGCAGGGCGTGATGGCCTGGACATCCAATGGCGTGGATGGCAATGGCGGCATGGCGCAGCTGGCTCCGGCAACACAGGCTTTCCGCAACAACCATTTCAGTCTTGTGTTCCCCAACGAAACCCAGGGGCGTCTTGGGGTGGATGTGGCTGAAACCGAAGAGAGCATCGAGAAAGGGTTCATTGTGTACCCAAATCCGGTTAGTGATCGCATAGAAATTCAACAAGCCGGCCCTTTCGACGTCGAGATCATCAATACACAGGGAATGCCTGTTTTCAAAAGAGAAAAAGTCAGCCAAACTCTGTCAGTTGACTTAACCGGCTATTCGAACGGCTTGTATATAGTGATAACCTTGAACAGCAAAGGGGTTCAACGCAAAAAATTCATTAAACATTAAGAACACGAGGCTTTGATTGAAAGGCGGTTTCATATGGAACTGCCTTTTTTTCGACTAGCAGGTGAGAAGATGCAAGTCCGGCCCCGGTGACCCCTTCATCTGTTTCTATGTGAAGAAACCCCTGTCGTGTCGTCTCGTCGAAAGCAACAACCCGCAACACTCGTGGCATTTGCATTCATTCTCGACCGGATCAATGTCGATCAGTCAATCTTTTAGGGCCGCGTCGAGGTATGCGCGCAAATTGGAAGTATGAAGGTGAAATCTTTTTTTCCCAGAGCACAGAAAAAATGAACTTGCAAGGGCATCCTGCGCTTCGACATTCGTAAAGTGTTTCGCGCGTGCCCTATCATAGAGACGGTTCCAGTGTTGGCGAAATATTTTTTCAAAAGCCCCGGCATTGCAAAAGTCATTTACTTATGCTGAAACTCGCACGAAACGCACTTTAAAGAACGCAGCGGCTGTTTAACAAACGGAGGCATCGAATGTTACCATGCTAGCCATGCTTTTGTCGAAAATGCAATAAATACCATTGGAGATTGGTTTAACAACCCTCGATCATAATCCCCGTGGTGAACTAAACTTGCCGGCCGGACATGGAGGAGACAGTAACCAGCAATAAAAAGAAGGCGTTCCGAACAATGCTCAACTAAATCTTGCACCGGTAGGGCATGCATCTCCAAGACGAACGTTGCCGTCTGTTTTATATATTTGTAGGTATCGTCATGTGTGAACGTATGTTGGTGTTCAGATTTTCCTTGATTCTATTTTTTCTATTGCTTCGCCCCATGTGCTATGGACAGCCGGCGGATTTGACCTTAAAGCGAATTCGCTTCGAGCAATTTCCAAATGATCTGAATTTGTCACAGAACTCAATCAACTGCATACTTCAGGATCACAATGGTTATTTATGGATTGGCACCTGGTCGGGGTTGATTCGATACAATAGTTATACCACCACTGTTTTTCACGCCGGAAGTCAATCTGGGAACCTGAAAAGTAACCAGATCTCTGCGCTGTATCAGGACCGCAACAACAACCTTTGGGTAGGTACTATAAGAGGCGGGCTTTATCTGTATAAGCATAATCAGAAACGGTTTGTTCAATTTGCCTCCACTGATAAGGCAAACTCGCTGATCAATGACAACGTGCGCGCAATACAGGAGGACAAAGAGGGCAATCTTTGGGTCGGCACAGAAGGTGGTTTGAGTGCATTCACAAAAGCCGACAGCAGCTTTCATCATTTCAAGTTCTCACCGGGATCAGCGCGAAGTTTGCCGCATAATTTCATTTCTGATCTCTTTTTATCCTCCACCGGAACATTGTGGATCGGCACAGGAAGAGGACTGTGTGAGCTGCTGCCAAACTCAACCTTCGACAAAAGTGAATTTCGGACATACACATACGATGGCGACCAGCAGGGCCATGGTTATCAAAACTGGGTTATTCAAGTCAGTGAATTTCGATATCAAGGGGCCTCAACAATCTGGTTTGCCACAAGTAAGGGGCTAAAAAGGCTTCACAATGGAAAGGTGGAAACTTTTATGCCCGATCCCGCGGTGACCAGCCGGAATATCATTCTGACAATACTGCCTGGTGAATACGACAAGCCCTATCTGCTGGTCGGATCCGACAACGGTCTATTTTTATTCGACCCGATCAACCGCACAACGAAACGATTTTTAAGCAATGAAAACCCGGAGCTGAACTTGAGTAACAACAGCATCACGGCGCAATACCTTGATCGCGGCGGGGTATTGTGGATCGGGACAAAAAAAGGACTGAATAAATTTGATACTTACCTGAACGATTTCAACGGAGTACCCACTGGCTCATTCGATCCTACCGGTAGTGTGGTTACGGGCATACAGCATTCCACCGGCGGCGGATATTGGATATCCACCTCCAGCGGGGCGCTCGTACGATATAGAGATCGAAAATTCGAGCACTTCAAATTCGCGAGAAACCCTGACCAATCCGTTCGCACGATACAGACCCTATTTCGTGACTCACGTGGCCGAGTTTGGGTCGGAACAGCCGGATCTGGCGCTTTTTGTTTTCCGGACCTTGACCCAGCCGCCGGACCAATTCGTGATTTCATTCATTTTGACACCGAAGGAAAACACAAGATTTCCGACAATCACGTCATGTCTTTTGCCGAAGACCATGATGGGAGTATATGGATCGGCACGTGGGGACATGGGCTGACAAGAATTTCCCTGGAAAATGAATCCGAATCCATTGAAATGGGTCTGACAGAAAAACCAATTGTGGCGATGCTTGTCGATCACCTTGGCACGTTATGGATCGGCACACGCGGAAACGGTCTTTTTAACATTGATACCAGGGACAGATCCAAAAACTCCTTTAAGCATTTTCAAAATGAATCCCGGGAACACTGTCTCACGGATAATTTCATCAATTCGATGTTTGAAGACGAAAAAGGCAAACTATGGATCGCTACGGAAAATGGTCTCAAGGTTTTTGAAAGGCGTTCAGCAACCTTCGCGCTGTTATCGGTCGCTGGAGTTGAAAATAACGTCGTCGTAAGTTTTCTACAGGATGAACAAGGGCGCTTTTGGCTAGCCAACTGGGACGGGCTACACGTTGTGGATCCCACGTCCCCTACGGAAGTCAGGCATTACGATCGCCATGACGAGATCAAGGGCGGTTTTTTTCACAACAACGTTTCCTTGAAGGATACTTCAGGAAATTTACTCTTTGGCGGCAGCGAAGGATTTAATATGATCAATCCTTCCAAGCTGATACAAAACCCAACCGCGCCAACAGTTTACCTGGAAAAATTCTCGATTTCGCATCAGGAAATAGAACCTGGCGTAAAATATCATGACGAAATAGTATTGTCGCACCCGATCAATGAGGCTGGCAAGGTGGTATTGGGCCATTCACAAAACTCAATTTCCTTTGAATTTACCACACTGGATTTTGCTGCACCCGACAAAGTACGGTATGCCTACATGTTGGAGGGCTTTGACGAAGACTGGACCATCACACTGCCGGACCTACGGTTCGCAACTTATGCAAACCTCGATCCGGGAACTTATTCATTCAAAGTAAAGGCCACTAACATTGACGGTCGCTGGAGTGAAGCCGTCAGTTCCGTAGACATTCGCATCCTGCACCCGTGGTGGACAACCACCTGGGCATTTATTGCTTACGCCATAGCAACCGTGGGCGTCCTCTACCTGCTGGGAAAATTCTTGTTGTTTCGGGCTAACATCTTGCACAACCTCAAACTGGAACGAATTCAGCGGGAGAACATGGAGAAACTCAACCAGGCCAAACTCCAGTTCTTTACCAATATTTCACACGAGTTTCGCACACCGTTGACATTGATCGTCGGGCCGCTGCAGTCGATGATGTCAGAAGTCGCCATTGGCTCGAAACTGCATCATCACTTGCGCATGGCCAATGTGAATGCCCAACGCCTGCTTCACCTGATCAATCAGCTTCTGGATTTCCGTAAGGTGGAGACAGAAAATATGAAACCGTCCGTGTCGGAGGGGAATATCGTGCAGCTGATCCAGGAGATCCGGCAGTCGTTTGAACCAATGGCCGAGGCTTGCAAAATATCCCTTTCGGTCGAGGCCCAACATAATATTTCACTGTGGTTTGACAGGGATAAATGCGAGAAGGTCTTCTTCAATCTGGTTTCCAATGCGTTTAAGCACACGCGCGAAGGAGGTAAGATCATCATCTCCGTGGAGGAATTTGAGCATGATGTTATTATTTCGGTGTGGGATAATGGCAAGGGAATTAAAAAGACCCACATGGAAAACATTTTTCATTCCTTTTTTTCATTCGATGAGGGTCGTGGCCAGGCAAGTACAGGAATTGGTCTTGCCCTGGCGAAAGGACTCGTCGAATTGCATCATGGCTCGATCCGGGTGGAGAGTGAAGAAAATTCATTTAGCAAGTTTTCGGTGACATTCAAAAAAGGCAGGGCACACTTCCGTGACGATGAAATGGCGGAAGCTCCAAAATTGCCAACGCCAGGATACAAGCAATCTGCCGGATCGGCCGAAAGCCTGGAACAGGTTGAAGTGGGGGGCGATAGCGCCAAACAGACGAAAGTTCTTGTCGTCGACGATAACGAAGAGATGCGGGCTTACATCGGTTCGGTCTTCGATTCCCCTTTCCAGGTCATTGGCGCCGCAGATGGCGATGAGGGATTCGCACTGGCTAAAGATGTGATACCCGATGTTATTATCGCCGATCTCATGATGCCAAAAGTAAATGGTATTGATCTGTGCAGGAATTTGAAACGGGACTTAAAGACCAGTCACATACCTGTAGTCATGCTGACAGCACGCGGCTCAATAGATATTAAACTTGAAGGGCTCGAAAGCGGTGCCGATGAATACGTCACGAAACCTTTCAATCCAAAAGTGCTGCAGCTTAAAGTGAAAAATTTGATCGCACGGCGAAATGCGCTCCACGCATATTTCAAGGGACAGGGCGTTCTGAACCTCGAGCCAAGGCATGTCAGGCTTTCATCTGCCGACGACCAATTCATAAAAACTGCCCTTGAGCTTGTCGAATCGAACATCGGAAACGTTTCTTACACGGTTGAGGAGATGAGCCACGATATCGGTATGAGCCACACGCAACTTTACCGTAAGATGAAGGCATTGACCGGCCAAACTATAAATGAATTTATCCGAACGATCCGCCTGAAACGCGCCGCACAGTTGCTGGAGCAGCACCAACTTACAGTTTCAGAGATCACATACAAAGTCGGCTTCAACGATTTGCAGCACTTTAGGGAATGCTTCAAGAAAATGTATGGCCTTACACCATCTCAATACGCCCAAAGATCCGGTGATGAAGAGTCCGGGTAAATGCTACTGGTTTGTTCTGCAGGACCATTTTTACTGGCGCGCTGTCTCGCGCAAGTATACGGAGACACGCAACACGGTGGGCTCTGTGAAATTAAGACCCCAGTCGGTCTGATCGCCATTGAGAATACGATCCGCCCGGAATTCGCCGTTTTCATAGTGGCCTTCTTCGACAATGAGATACTCCCAGGGCTTCCCCTGGTTTTTTCCCGTCGGCCGGAACATCACCCGAGCATGGTAGCCGGCGAGTAAGTACTCTCCTTTGCTTACTTCGGCAACGAGTATGCGTCCATCGGGCGATTCCTGTTGCGTTTGCGAGCGGGCCAACCGTTGAAACGTTCCAAAGGCAACTTCGGCATCCCATCCATCAAAATGCAGTGCTTGATCGGTAATATAATTTTCCTGGTCCACTGGATTACCCTTTTCGGCGTTGGAATCAAGCGTCAGCTGCACGGCGGTCTGCACCTTACCCTCAAAATTCAACTGTGCGATCTGGCGGGCCATGGGCTTGAACAATCGGAAGTTGAGCGCAGTCGCTGCATACCGTTGTTCTAAAACGGTAGCCGCGCCGTTAGGACCGATATTACTTCGCGTGTCGTCCATTCCGAATGGAGCATAACCGATCGCACCATTTCCCAGCGCTGAAAAGAAAAAACGTGTAAAGGCGCCGAATCCGATCGTTTCAGGAACGAAGAGCGGATTATCCGGGCGATTGTACAATTCAAGAGCTTTGAGATACGCCTTTGTGTCTCCAATATAAATGTCGGGTGAAAGGATGTCGACCGCCGGAGCTGCAGCTTTCCAGAGCTCGAACACGTTGTCATTTGGTCCCCCTACCTGATACGTCGGAGGCCAGCCAGGATTCAGCGGGTCACGGATTGAGCCATTGACAAAAAGCGGAAGCGGATAGATCCCTTTGCCGGCCGCAGCAACTTTACCGATATACGTAGCCACGTGCCACACCTGGAAGAATTCATCTGCATCTCGGCCGAACACCTCCATCCAATTCCGGTTCGATTTCGGGGATAACTTCATGGCTTTAATCGCGGCCGTCGGCACGGGACTATCGAAAATCTTTTGCGCTTTGGGTGAATAGTCCCGCACCGCGCCCCAGGAGCCCGGCTCATTTTGAACCTGCACCATAATAACGGTGTGCTGACGATCAACTTCTTTCAAATGGCGCATGAATGCCGAAAACGCTTTAGTGTCTGCCGAAAGCGTGGCATCCGCATGGGGAGAAGGCGAGTCAATCTGTTTCCCGTTCTTGTCGATCATGTTAAAGTATTTGTCCGGCTGGAGCTTCATCCACTGCGGCATGTAGTGATTGGAACCGTTTTTCCACGTGGCAAACCACAGAAGGATCAGGCGCAGCTCACGTGACCGCGCTTGCATGATGATCGTGTCGATGACGCTGTAATCGTAATTGCCTGGTTGTGGCTCAAATTGTTCCCAATAGATCGGTATCTCGAGCGTGTTGACATGGAGCGCTTCCATGGCCGACCAGACCTTCGGCAGCACTGCCGGCCACGCGCTCGAGTTATTGCATTGAGCCCCGAGGATCAGATACGGTTGGCCATCGACAATGAATGCGTGGCGCCCATCTTTATGTATCAGATGGGGAAGCAATGGATCTGTTGTTTGGCCGCGAAGTGAAACGGCGATGAACAGCAACGTTGCGAATAAAATCTGGCGAAGCATTTTAGTTTTGGTTTGGATAAAAAGTCTATTTTCTTGAATCAATACAATCACCGGGATAAAAAGCAACCACGATACCCGGTTCTGGTGAGGGACGCTGGTTGACAAGCTGCGAAAGGCATTTCGTCGGAAGGGTCAGGCATTGGGCTTTGCAAAAAAATCGTTCAAAACCATCACGGCAAGATCTTCGCGGTGGGCAGGTGATTTACAGCTCTGCAAGAAACTTGCTCAAAGCTTCCACCGTGAGTTTCAACTGGTCGTGGTGCAGGTTATGTCCAGCTCCTTCGATATGAATGAGCTTACCTTTCTGAATCACCTTGGCCGCTTCCTGATGAGCTTTGCGCTGCTCGGGCGATGTATCGGCCTTGAGAATCAGGGCAGGTACGGCGATCTTTCCCAATGATTCCGCGGTTCTCATGGTGCCAGACATCGCTTGCCATGCTTCGCTGGTATATGCGCCGTGATACTGCTTTTTCGACAACGCCCAATACTGGCAATCCACTGAATCCCACTTGGGTGTATTGCGGCGGCAAGTCGCTACGAGGTCTTGGAAGTTGTAATTGTTCTGTGCCACCAGCATTTCCGGGGATCCTAACATGCTCACAGAAAGACGGTCTCGTGCTTGCGGTTCGCCATGCGCAGCATTGCTTGCTGTGTTCAGATCCGCCTCACGGCGTTCCGGATTTTGGCGCGGACCCACGGGACCGAGCATCGGGTCTAGCATAATGATCGCCTTTGCCAAGTCAGGGTACTCCGCGCCCACTCGCATCACTGTCGCGGCGCCCATGGAGTGGCCCATGAGAATGGGTTTCTCGAACTTCATCGCGCGGACAAATTCGACGACGTCTTTCACCAACGTGTTCCCATCATCGGCAGGGGTGAATGGATCAGACAGTCCATGTCCGCGTGTGTCCACCATGTAGATGTTGTAAGAATCCTGCAACTTCCAAGTTAGTGTCGTCCAGCTTAGCCCGATGTCGGTTACTCCATGAACCATCACCATGATGGGCTTTCCCGGCGCAGGCACTGCATGATAATAATGGATCCGTATCCCGTTTGCATAAACATAGCCCTCCGACCATCCCTCAGGTACACCGGGTTCACGGGCATTTGTTATGATGGGAATCAGAATTAAGAACCACAGCATGCTCAAAAACTTTTGCATTGTCCTTGCCTTTTTCATATTAATCAGTTTCAGATTTTGTTAGACAAATTAGATGTGACTATTTAAGACGTGGTATCCTGACAGAGCTTTCCCATTGGCTCGCTACATTCATCATTATTTGATCCCGGCTGATCTTGTTGATATCATGAAGCCACGCGATCAAAGCCCCGCCGAACGTCGCGCCGGGCGCTTCTTTCGGCCATAACGTGATGGTGGGAAGCTGCTGCGCATGGCACGCATAAAAAGAGAACAGCATGCAAACAAATAGTCGTCCGTATGTAAAATATTTCATTGTTGATAGATGTTTCTGTCTACGAAATTAACCAGTAGCATCATAGTTGTACGGTAAGCTCTTCCCCGTTGTATTGAATAATTTTATCTGGGGATTTGGACGGTTCGACGCCGGTTCCATGGGCCTTTGCCACTACGACGAGCTGGAAAGTCCGTTCGCCCGGCATACCAGGATAATAGCCTTGCCGTTTTCCTATTGAGAGCGTCCGCGTCGCATCGTTCCAATCAATCTTGATGATAGAGTATAACCCCTTCTCGTAGTTATAGTTGTCATTCTCGTCTTCGTAAAGGACGAACTCCCCATTGGCTCCTGGATATATCCGGATCTCGAGCGGGTCAGCATGTTTTTCCGTCGCATATTGCAAGAATGGTCCCATCGGAACAATTGAACCCGCCCTGATGAAAAGAGGCATCGTCTGAATTGGAGCCGGTGCATCAACGGTTTGTCCCCCCTCAAATTTATCGCCAGTCCAGAAGTCATACCAGATCGCCGGTTGAGGCAGATATACTTTCCTTGACGGCTTCGGCGGCGCTCCTCGCTCCAGGCTGACCATGCGTTCCGTCACCGGGGACACCAGAAACGCTGGCCCAAACATGTACTGGTCTGGAATCGAATTGACAGAGGCGTCGTTTCTGAAGTCGAAAGCCAGGGATCTCATCAAGGTGTAACCTGCGCTGCTGACCCTCCATGACATTGAATAAATGTAGGGAAGAAGCCGGTAACGCAGGTTATCGTAATTCAACAGGATCGCCTTCATTTTATCATCCCAGTTGTCTGAGAAAAGCGCCCGCTCCCCTTTTCCATGAATTCTGAATATCGGGCTGAATGTTCCGAATTGAAACCACCTGGTAAAGAGCTCTTTGTTCGACGGCAGCGTCCAATTCGGCGCGCTCCAGTTGACGTCGCGGTATCCGCCGATGTCAGACGTCCAATAGGGAATGCCGGAGACACAAGCGTTGATTCCTTGCGGCACCTGACTTTTGAAGGCTCGCCATGTACACGTAATATCTGACGACCAGAGCGTGGTCGCATACCGTTGTTGGCCGGCAAACGCCTGGCGTGCAAGGAAGAATGCTCGCTTCTCCTGAATGTCGGCGCGCCAGTGATTGTATAGACCGATCGAGTGCGTCAATGAATACGTATTGAAGTAATCGATACCTTTTCCAATGGCAAAATCGGCCTGTCGCCGCAAGTCAAGATTCGCGTCGCCATTATCGGGCTCGCACTGATCCACCCACCACGCGTCCCAGCCATGAGCGGCGATCAAACTATCCTTTGCCTGCTGCCAGTACATATCTCTCGCTTTTTCGCTGTGTGCATCATAGTAACTGTCGGGTGTGTGTGTCATGGCGTTGTCCCATAGCAGTGTCGTTAGATTACCAGCCTTTTCCATAGCCTCATAGTTCCTCGTTGCCTTTGCAAACACCGGCCAGATCGAAATCATCGCGTGTATGTTTGCTTTGTGAAGCTCATCCACCATTCCCTTCGGATCCGGATACCTGGCGGGCCAAAAATGATGCGACCCGATTACATCGGGCTCCCAGTAAAACCAATCCTGCACAATGCAGTCTACCGGTATATTGTTGTTGCGGTATTTGTCTTTGACGGCCAAGAGCTCATGCTGGCTCTTATACCGGTCCTGCGATTGAAAAAGACCAAAAGACCATTTCGGATACAATGGCGCGACCCCGGTCGCAACACGATAGGACCGGATGATCCGATCAAAATCCGGCCCATAGAAGAAAAAATAATCTACCATCGTACCGCTCTCCGAAATGTATTTGAATTTTGTGTTTCCCGCCTCGCCTCCATAGAAATAGGACGGCGAGTAATTATCCCACATCAAACCATACCCTTTATTGGAAAGAAGAACCGGAATTGCGCCTGTCATATAACGAATAACGAGATCCTGATTTCGACCCTTGTAATTGATTGAAAGTGTGTCCTCCGGGTGGCAGCCCAGTCCGAAAAGAGCTTCATCAGCGGGAGACTTAAAAATCGTAGAGCATGTAAAAGTATTGATACCGGCAATTGTCGTCGCCTCCACTCTCTTTCCTTCCTTTTCATCTTCAGCCAGTATCACCAGGTCCTTCAAATTTGTATAAGTAATAGCGTTTGACAGCTTGTTGACCTTCACTTTTAATCTTGCCGTCGCGATGATCACGGTGCCCTGCTTTTCAAAAACCTTAAACTCCGGCACATTTTTCCATTCATTAACAACCACGAGCGAATTCCTGTTGTCGAGCTCCTGAAGACTGGTATATTTTACCTGAACAATATCTTCACCGCATATTTTAATTTTCATGACGCCTTTATCTAAAATAAAAGTGACGCCGTCAAAATCTTTCTTATAGGAAACAACTGCTGCAGATGAAGCCCGGGGCACGACCAGACAAAGGATAAAAAAAGAGACGATTTTAAAGAAATGTAAATTCATGACTGCCGTTAAGGTTTAATATTTTCAATACAAATTTGATTGCATTTGGCTCGGGGACCTGATCATCATTTATTGAAAATCAGATATGCCTTATCCAGGAACAGGGGATACAAGGCATCGCGCTTATACATATTGACGTAAAAGAGAACGATCAAATCATTTTGGGGATCAATCAGGTACTCCGTTCCAAGCATGCCACCCCATGCATATGCGGTGTTTGACACAGCGGCGACAGGCTTCTTCAGGTTGTGGTAAAGTTCAAAGCCCAAACCAAACTTAAAGTCCTTACCTCCGTCACTGTCGTCCGGAAGCCGGTTCATTGTCGTCATCAATTCTACAGTTTCTGGTTTCAAAATTCTGTGACCGTTGAAACTGCCCTTGTTCAACAGCATCTGACAAAATTTGGCGTAATCCTCTATCGGACCATTAAGCCCGATCGCCCCCTCGCAATAAGTTTGTTCGTGGCATACAGCGCCTTCTGCAAACGCCGGAGATCCAGCCTCCAGTTTCCCATCGACAGCACTGTAAGGTTTGACAAAACGTTCCAATGCGTCGGGTGGAAAAAACCAATCAGTATTGTTCATTCCCAACGGACCCAGTATTGTTTCCTTCACATATTCTCTCAACGGTCTGCCTGATATACGCTCTACCATGTAACCGAGCATGTTCGTGCTCACATGGTAGCTCCATTCCGTACCAGGATCAAACCCAAGCGGATATTTTACTAAGGCATGCATCTCGTCCGCGAGATATTTTGCATGGTCGTTTCCCCCGAAACTGTGTTGTCCACACGGCAGCTTTTCGGCACCAGCAAAACTGACAGGTGCTCCTGACGTCCCTCCCTTTTCTGCGCGGCGGATTTCACGGACAAGTCCGGCATTGAGTCCCGATGAATGCGACATCAAATGAATAAACGTCATCGCTGATTTGACCGGACGCGTTTCGTACGTGCCATCGTCATGAACTTTGGTCACGACACGATCCGGAATCTCCTGGAAATATTTTGAGACAGGATCGTCGATCGCGACAAGGCCTTTTTCAACCAGTGTCATGAAAGCAATAGTTGTAATGGCTTTGGTCTGTGAAAACAGAACGTAGTAGTCATCGATTGTTGCCGGAATTTGTTTTTCAACGTCCTTCCATCCGAAACTTCTCTTATAGATAACTTTGCCACCTTTGGCGACAAAAGCCGCGACACAATTCGTCCGCTTGTCGTCGACGAACGACTGCAGCAAGGAGTCAATGTCCGTAACTTTGGCTTCATCAGCATCCTTGTTCCGCCCGGAAGTCTCGGAAAAATTCTGAGGGTTTTGGCCCGGCTGGCCCAGGGCACCTATGCTGCCAGTGACCAGGATGATCAGCAAAGCAAGAAGGTGTCCCCTGCTGAGGACCGGACGATCAAAACGCATCCACCGGGCGACCGTACGAAAGGAGATCTTGTTCTTCATTTGTTACAATTATAAAAAGGACATTTTTTTCGGCTATCCTGCACAATGATGATAGCGATGGAAGAAATTTTGAAGTTGTCGAAATATCCCAGAATGACGGCATGGGAGATCTTGCAAAAGGCAACGGCTACGTTTTCACGATCTGATGAAACTCGGAAAAACGCCGCCAACACGCACGTTTTGAGGTGTTTGACAACACGTAATAGAAAAGGAGACTGAACTGTTTACCCTTGCTTTTCGAAAAATTACCCATTGCTCGAAGGACTTTTACAATGAAAGTCAAAGCCCTTCAGGCCCCCTCTTCCGCGCGACCCTGCACATTGCATACATGAATGCACCATCCAATTTCACCGCGGACACGGTAACCATACCCGGACTAAAAAGCTTCGCACAAAGGTTTATGCTCAATGACTATACGATCGACATATTCAATCTTCAAAGTGAGGACATGGAATAATTGAATTTACGAAGGCAATTAAGACCGATTTTGATAGCGATGGTCACACATGGCGGAATAGGAATTTCACATTTGGTAAAATCTTACGCTCCATCTGGACGAAAGGCGGAATTACTCCCAAATAAGTTTTTCGTCGTTTGAATCTTCAACTTTTCGAGCCCCGATGGGTTTTAATGCACGAAGCCATCTTCTGTTCCGAAATAAAACATTTCAATCATCAATGGGCCAATATGTTCAAAGTTTAGCTACAAGCCTCTTCGCCAGCTTCGTAAATATTTTTTGGCTTACGGCATTTACGAATAAAGACGTGCGATCTTGTGGGTGATTAAATCAACCGAGTTTCACTGGCTCCCGATGACCCACCCAGGTGAACCTTTTCGCCACATACTCCGGATTCGTAAACGAAGCGTTGCCCGCAGGATTTCCTCCCGTGACGTGAAAGTCGGAAAAAGCGGCGTTTTGATTCATGTAAATACCGCCTGTCAGATTAAAAGACACCGGCGTCGCCGACAGCGCCATCTCATCTGCGATCTGTTCACGCACTTCAGGATCAGTTGTATAGGCACCGCATGAAATCGCCCCGTGTTGTAAAGCCATCTCCTGGGCGAGGGCGATCGACTCCGAAGTATTTTTGGTCTTGATCAGCAGGGCGATGGGGCCGAATAATTCTTTTGAGTACAACGCTTTATCCTTTGCGCTCACCTCCAGGATAACGGGTGTGGCTATACGCGCGTTTTTGAACATCGGGTTCTCAATCGACCTGGACTTCAACCAAATTTTACCGCCAAGCTTTTCCGCGTCGGCGATTCGGGTGCAGGTATTTTTATTCTGTATGCTGCCAAGCACAAACGGACCGGCCTTCGGATTGTCGACAAGACCGTTGACGTTGTCGGCAAGCTTTTGTGCAAACTGATCAAATGTTACCACACCACCGGCGGTTTTTATACCGGATTCCGGTATGTAAAAATTCTGGGGAGCTGTACACATCTGGCCGCTGTAAAGAGCCAGGGCAAAAGCGAGATTTGCAGCTACCTTGTCAATATCATCTGCTGAATCCAGAATAACAGAATTAACGCCCGTTTTTTCCGTGAATACCGTTTTACCGGGCAGCGCTTCCAGGTAACTTCCAAAACCCGAGTTACCGGTGAAATCGATGAGTTTCACCTCTGGATGTTCTGCCAGTTCCTTCGTGATCATTTTATCATAAGTATCCACGGCGAGCAGACAAACCGCAGGATCAATATCATTTTCAGCAAACACCTTCTGGATCTCCGCTACAAATATTGCAATGGGAAGTATCGCTCCGGGATGTGGTTTCACGATGACGGAATTTCCGGTAACCAAACTTCCATAAATTCCTGTTACCGAATTCCACGTGGGAAATGTCGAACAGCCTATCACGACGGATATCCCTTTTGGCACGGCACGCCACTCCTTGTTCAATTGAATATTGAATTTTCCCATTGGCTTATCCCACAAAGCGCGGGAAGGGAACCGTTGCGACTCTTCGTAACCAGCTGCTATTGCCTCAAGCGCACGATCGGCGGCATGAGGACCGGAAGCCTGGAACGCCATCATGTATCCCTGCCCGGTTGTGTGCATCGTTGCATATGCTATTTCAAAAAAACGCGACCTGATCCGCTCAAGCGTCTCGACAAGAAGGCCTGCCCGCTCATTGACGTCGATTTTTCTCCACTGATGAAAAGCCTTTTTGCTTTTTGTAATTAATGCGTCAACGGAAAAAGATGGATAGCTGACACCGAGCTTCTCTTGTAAATACGGCGACTCCTCCTGCCCTACCCAGCCCTGTGGTTGTTCCTGTTTGAGCTCGTCAAATTTCTTCCCCAGAATCGACTTGAACTTTGCCTGCCCATCAGCGTCTGCAGTTTCTCCATAAACGGCTGGTGCCGGATGCTCGGGAAAGGCCGCAAAAAATGTACGGTCGTGCAAAGCCTTAACGGCCTTGTTGATGGTTGTATCGTGTTTCTTATAAAGGCTCATGATATGTTTAGGTTATTGAGTTCAGGTTATTGCTGGCTAAAGACGCGCCTGAGCAAGTCCGTCGTTCTTGCCGCAGGATTTTCACGGATACTTTTTTCTTCTTTTGCAATCATGAAAAACAACCCTTCGATTGCTTTGTCGGTTGCGTAGTCATCCAGTTCAGGATTTATCTTTTGAACCAGCGGGATCTGATTGTACCTGGTAACAATTTCGCCGTAGTACTTCGTTGCGTTAACCTTATTGAGCGAATTTTGAATCACGGGTTTGAATTTTGCCCTCAGCTGATCGGTCGTAGTGCGTTTGAGGTATTGGGTCGCAGCGTCGTCGTTTCCTTTTAGAATTCCCCAGGCATCCTGGATCGTCATTGATTTGATCGCCGAAATAAAAATCGGCTTTGCTTCGCTGGCAGCATCTTCTGCCCCCCGGTTTAAGGTCATGACAAAATTGTCGACATCCTTTCCGAATCCGATCTGACGTAATTTATCCTCCACTTTTTTTACGTCGGGCGGAAAGGGGATCTTGATCTGCGGATTCTGGTAATAGCCGTCCAGCCGGGATACAATATCCGAGCCGTTTGAAATTCCTTTGATCAGGGCTTCCTTCAGGCCTTCAGCCACTTCCGCGGAAGTCAGCGCGCCACCGGAACCTAACGTCTTGTTTACATCGCCAAGGGTCTGGTTGATTTGGGCCGAAGTACATGCGCCCAAAATAACAGAAAGTGCCAAAATGAATCTTTTCATACGATTGAAATTCGGTGCGAAGATAGGGAATAGGTTTAAGGTTTAAAGTTTAAAATTTAAAGTTGAGTTGAATTTGCATTTTGGCTTTACCGATGGTGTGGGTTAGTTGCTGGTTCCCGGTTTCAAGTTTCAAGTAGTTTGAAGTTTAAGGTTGTTTAAGGTCTAAAATTTAAAGTTATTCCAGTTTCAGGTTTCGGTTCCGGGTGTGTCCAACCATCAAGAATCCTACCTGAATTTGGAATTACCCTGCGATAACCGAATCCGGATCGATTTCACCGATATTTTTACAACCAGCAAGAGCCATGGTCAGTTCAAAATCGGCCATATAATTCCGCAATACGGTATAAACACCACGTTCTCCTGCCAGCGCAAGTCCATAAACGTATGGACGGCCAATGCAAACCGCTTTTGCGCCCAGGGCAATTGCCTTAAAGGCGTCAGCGCCGCCCCTCACGCCGCTGTCGAGAATAATCGGAACCCGGTCACCAACGGCTTTGACAATCGAAGGCAATACCTCAATCGCGGAAACAGCGCCATCGACCTGCCGGCCTCCATGGTTGGACACGATGATACCGTTCATACCGCATGCTATCGCTTTCGTAGCATCGTCGGGATGCAGAATTCCCTTTAGCAGGATTGGCAATTTTGTAACCTTTCGCACCACAGCCAGATCCTCCCACGTCGTGCGCGGATTGGAATAACTCGATATAAATTTTCTGACGGCTTTGATGGGCCTTTTTGAACGAAGCTTTTTGAAGAATCCTTTGCCTGGATATTTGCTTACCATTTGAATCAGACCCTGAAGCGATTGCAAGGTTATTTGTCTTTTGACTGGCAAATCGTCATCCGCTTCATCCATCATTTTCTGGAAGAACGGATCACTCGTATATTGAGCAATACCTTTGCCTTCCAAAAACGGAAGGTACCCCAGGTCAAGATCCCGGGTCCTCCATCCGAGCAAAGTTGTGTCGAGCGTAATCACGATCGCTTTACATCCGCACTTCTCGGCCCGGGCTATAAAACTTTTTACAAGGTCGTTTGACTTGCTCCAGTACAACTGAAACCATCGAGGCGTGTCCCCCATCGCCAATGCACATACTTCCATCGGAACCGAAGCCTGATTCGAAAAAATAAACGGCAGCCCAAGCGTGGATGCAGCGCGGGCTACGGCGACGTCGGCCTGCTTGTGTACAAGTTCGAGCACACCGATCGGCGAAAGCAAAAAAGGTGAGGGGAGCCGGTCACCAAACAATTCGATGCTTGTATCCCTTTCTCCAACGTCGCGCAGCATTCTCGGCACTATCCTGAATTTTTCAAATCCGATCCGGTTTCCGGCAACGGTGTTTTCTGCGCCCGCACCGCCGGCGATATACGCAAATGCCTGCGGAGACATCACGCGTTGTGCAGCGGATTCGAGTCTGTGAAAATCGATCGGAATCCCGGGTGGAATTCCTGCGAACCCATTCAGATAATGTTGTTTTTGCCAGTCAAGAGCATCATTCATTGGAAGAGGTTTCCCGAAGGTAGCGGAATCGGTCCAAAGTCTGAAGTTTAAAGTCTAAAGTTTAAAGTTGTTTGAAGTTTAGAGTCATTGTTGTCCGGGGAAATCCAATACCTTCCTTCACGATTTGAATCCTGAGCACGGCATTGAGCGTCGGCACATCCTATGCTCAGGATTCCAGGCTGCCCCTTGGGGATTCAGTATTATGTGAAGCGTTCAACAACCATGCTGAAGACAATGATATTTTTTTAAGCGACCTCCATTTAGTCAATTCTCCGTTGCAAACGTGTTAAAATTTCATCTATTTACGCCCCTTTCAACCCTGAAATGAAAACTATTTCAGCAGAGCTTTTAACCATAGGTGACGAGATCCTTTACGGTCAGATCGTTGATACGAACGCGCAGTGGATGAGTATTGAGCTGACGCAGGTGGGAATCCATGTGATCCGGAAAACTACAGTGGGCGACGAAGAAAGTGAGATCTTAAATGCTTTTGCCGAAGCTGAAAAAAGAGCGGATATCGTTTTGATAACGGGTGGCCTGGGTCCAACCAGCGACGATCTGACAAAACCGTGTCTGGCAAAGTACTTCAACTGCCCGCTACGCATCCATGACGAAGCGTTGGCCGAAGTAACAGAATTTTTCAAAAGCAGGGGCCGTGAACTGACAGAAATCAACAAACAGCAGGCGGCGTTGCCCGTGTGCTGCGAAAAAATCACGAACAAAATGGGAACCGCACCGGGGATGTGGTTCCAAAGAAACTCTAAAGTATTTGTTTCCATGCCAGGCGTTCCGCATGAAATGAAATATATGATGACCCACATGATCATCCCGAGACTCATCAAGGCCTTCGCGACCCCGACGATATACCATACCATGATCCGAACCGTCGGGATCGGCGAATCATTTCTTGCGGAAAAAATTTCATCCTGGGAAAGATCGTTGCCGGATCATATCAAGCTCGCCTATTTACCATCGCCAGGAGAAGTAAAGCTGAGGCTAACGGCTACAGGCGAAAACAAACAAAAACTCATTGACGAAGCCGATGCGCTCGTTGAAAAATTAAAACCTTTGGCAGGCGATCATATTTTTGCCATTGGCGACGATTCACTTGAGATGGTGCTGGGAAAAAAATTGAGGGAATTCAATCTCACAGTCGCTGCCGCGGAAAGTTGTACGGGAGGATATGTATCCCATTTGATCACCAGCGTACCCGGAAGCTCCGATTACTTCAGAGGCAGCGTGATCGCTTACTCAAATGATCTCAAGATCAATGAGCTTGAGGTTAACCCGGAATTGCTAAAAGAAAAAGGTGCAGTAAGTGAAGAGGTCGTTATCGCCATGGCACAGGCCGTCAGGAAAAAATTTAAGACCGATATCGGAGTCTCAACCAGTGGTGTTGCAGGTCCGGGCGGGGGTTCACCGGACAAGCCTGTGGGAACCGTGTGGATCGCTTTCGCGGATGGAAATCAGGCAATATCAAAAAAGCTTCAGCTGTCGAAAGACAGGATGATTAATATCCATATGTCATCTGTTGCAGTGTTAAATCTCATCAGGCTGAATATGAAAAAGGTGTAAGCGTAAACCCCATGGCTAACGGGGAGGCAATTCAGTGTACAAGCTCTTCGTGGTCCTTTGTGCCTTTGTGACAAATGCCGTGCACGTTAATCGATCCACCTGGAATGAAGGTCGTTTTGAATCACCGAATCTCCGATGGCTTCGCAGCCCCGAAAACTGGGAACAGGGAACCGGCAACTGTCCCGCGTGCTCGGTGAACATGCAAACTACCGGGCTTAAAGTCAAAGTATTTAAAGTTTAGAGTTGAGTTCACCGGCTCACCGATGGCATCGGATCAGTTATGATTTCCCTGGCAAATTTCTCCTTACCGTTGTGGCAAATATAAAACGACTTGATTTTTCGTATTGGTGATAAATTCCCCGATGAGTCCAGCGGCACCAAGGATCATTACTGAAATCCGCAGATTCGAGAAATTGGTGCGCGAAAAGAAAAATGTCACTGCCAGTATGGCAAGGCACGTATATGTCAGAATCTTGAAATAGGGATACAATTTCATCTTCAAAAGATCTTTTTTGGATCGAAGATAATGCGGTTTATTGGCTGGATCGATTTCAATCAATTCCGATAAAAGCATCTGTATTTCTCCAAATCGTTTTAACCGAAGATTGACCGCTTGCAAATGCTGAAGCGTTTGAATATACCAAATTTCTTCGTTTAACTCCAGGTCAAACTTTTCCCGGTGGCTTCTGGATCAGATCTCTTGTTTGATTCAGGTGTTTCAATGCGCCTGCCGCGTCATGCTTCAGGTAAAAAAGCGACCTGCCGTAGGTATGATGGATTGCAGCGGCGAGGCCTAATTCTTCCCCGGTATTAATAGCAGGAAGTTTTTCTATTTCCTCAACATTTGATTCGTAGAAGTTAATAGATGCCTCGCCGTCATTTGGGTCAAGGTTCGCGAATTTGTCAGATAATCGTTGAAATTCCGGCTGCATTGGTTAACTGCTCGAAAAACGTCAGGGGATACAAATATATTTCACGCATCAATAGTTATCGCACAGATTTCCCTGACTTCTCGAAGCAGTGGGTGCAGCACGTAAATATTATTTCAGGTCTAGTCATGGCTGCAAATCACCTTCAAAAAAATAATCCGTATTGTTTATGACGAGATCATCACAGGGACTTCGGGTTTCGCAATAAGCCCACTCCTCTTCGAGAACAATCCCAACAAATATAAACGATCAGTCAGTGAGGGGACAAATACCATCCGACGAATCTAATTTTGAGTTCACCTGAAAAATCCGGGCTATACTTATTGAATGCGTTTATATATAACAGGGGATTGCAACGGGTCTGAATTGTCCGACGCGAGGCCCATCGTGTTTTCATCAATGAACTGGACCCTGAATTCCTGTGACGTGGGCAAACCGTATAACGAAAACAGGTCTCTCGCTATTTTTCGTTCCGTCAGCCTGAATTCAAAATTGGAAGAACGTTGTATTCTGGACACCCACATTTCGTTAGAATCAGCAAACATTTTAACGAATTTATTCTCGTTAAGTTGGACCACCCTGCCAACCAGCTTTTCATTTTGTTTTTCGATCCTCACCTTGATCCCTTCGAACATTCCACGGCCCTGAAGCTGCCACGTTCCCAGAAACCGGTCTTCCGGTACTTCATTTAACTTTTCCCCGCATCCCGAAAAAAAAAGGGTAATCAGTACACTATTGAAGAGTTTCATTCCTTAAGCGTTTGTAGGTAAATTAATTCTTCCTCGTCAAATGTTACCCATATACCGATCAATTTTCGCAAACAAGCTCGTACCTTTCATAAAATTGGTTGCGAGATGGTCTACTCCACTTCAATATAACCCTTAAATGGATTTGAGTTTACCCTTTACTGTTTTTGTATCGGGATCCTGAACCTGGTGTCGGACCATTCAAATATAATCTGCACCTGCGTCTCCTGATTCTGCAGCCTGATCGTATACTGTTCAACCGGCGGGTCCAGTTTTTCAACTGCGACTTTCGTGCGCAGCACATCTTTCGAATAGTCCGGTTCCATATAACCCCACTCACCGAGCTCCGTATTCAGGCCGATTTCAAAAGTCTCGGCGCCTGGAAATGCATACATACGATACGTGCCGGCCCTGACCGGGCTTCCATTGAAGATCACATCTTTCGAAAAACTTACTTCTGTGGCTTCATTCGCCCCTAACCTCCAATATTTACCATATGGTTGCAGGGCTTTTTGCTCTTCAGAACCAAAGACAAGGCGGCCTCGCGCTGAAGGTCTGCTGTACGTAACAGAAACCGTGAGGTCCCCGGAGGTGATTGAAACGTTTCCTGGAGGGCTGAGTGTGCGATTGCGGTAGTTAAGATAAAAAACAGAAACTACAAGCAAGACGACAATGACGGCAAGCGAGATGAGTATTTTCTTTTTCATAGGAAATGGATGATCATCATTAAAGATAAGGACGAAAGGACTACAAAAATAGTGTAGTCCTTTCTTTTACAAATTTACGTGGCATCTCGACCGATCCTCCCGGGCGGGCCAGGCGGCCCAAATCTTTAGTTCATCGCCTGTTTTTCAGGAACTGTAAACTTAACGACCTGATTTTTTATTGGAGTTATCGATTTCAGGTAGCTGAAAATAGCAGCCAGGTCTTCCGTCTTCATATTGCAATACATAGTCCAGGGCATGATGGTATTGTATTCGCCGGGATTGACTGCAAATGGCACAAAGGAGGAATCGGCATACATCTTAAATCGCTGGATGAACGCCTCCTCGGTCCAGTTTCCTATACCGGTTTCAGGATCTGGAGTAATATTCGAAGAACGCAACGTGGAGCCGCCCGGGAAAACAAATTCGCGGCCGCCACCGAAAGCAAGCTCCGGTTTGATCTGGCCCCTCTCTGCCGGGGTATGACATTCGATACATCCGGCGGCATTCACCAGGTATTTTCCGTATGCAAGTTTGTCCACGGGGTCCGGACGTTTTGTTGGAGTTCCTTTCGTCGGGATCGTATTGAGGATCACGCTAAAGGGAAAATCAGATTCTGACTCAGGCACTGTATTTTCAAGGGGAGCAAGCGAGCGCAGATAAGTTATGATCGAAAAAATATCCTCGTCATCCATCTTGCCGTAATAAGGGTACGGCATCACCGGAAACATCGCGCGCCCTTCCTTGGTAACACCGGTGGTGATCACGCGGTACAGCTCTCCGTCGGTATAACGTGCAATGCCGAACGGGGTAAGGTTCTTCGAATAGTAGACGCCCGGAAAGCCCATATTCTGATCGAATTTTTCGCCGCCACCACCCCTTGTTCCCGGAGTGACAGGTCCCGAAAATTTGCTCCAGTCGCGTTTGGAGTGACAATCCATGCAGGCCGCAACCGCGTTCGCGAGATACTCGCCCCGGTGAATTCTTTCAGGAGTTGATTCAACTTTCAGTTCAGGGGCATCACCAACATCCGGCAATGCTGTTTTAACGTAGCCGATAACAACAGAGATTGCCAGGACAAAAAGCACAAACAGAATACCGAGGATTTTCAGTAATTTCTTCATGAGGCTCAGGTTTAGTTTAAGGTATTTGAAGATAAGGATTTCGAAGGAGAATTGAAATGGCCGGTGGGTTTAATCTGTTGCCAAATACCAAATCTGAACAGAATGTCTGCCCGCCTGCTACTCTTACACCCCGTAAATTCTGCTATTTAAGCTTCCCGTTGACGAGTTTCCATAACAACTCTGTTCCAATACCACTTGCGAGCATACGTTCCTTTTTATTTCCTGTCAATTGTCGCGGCCATGATACAAATCCGCCATCGCCAATGTTGAGCCGTTGGTTGTCAACGACAACGTCAATGGAAAAACGCAAGTGTTGATAGTAACGGTGTTCGGAAAGAGGAGACTCCTGCATCTGCAACGTCACACGCTCCCGTTTAAAACGCGCGTTGAGAAAATCGAATACAGCAGGAGCCACCTGATTGATGATCCCCTGCTCTGTGAGCGATTTAATTGTGACTATTATTTCTGAAAATTGTGGATACCGAAGCAAAATATCCGAATACATTTCCAGGTGCTTCAGGACTGATCGTTGTTCAAAAAGAAAATGGCCAGGATCTGTTCCTGATGAAACGACACAAAAGATCTGGAAGTGCGCGGTAAAAGCCTTCTCTGAAAATGCCTGTGCCCTGACATGCCTGTGTGAGGCACAATAGTGAAGGTCGCGTGAATCAAATCCCTGTGCCTTCCTTTTTAAAACAGCCTCAAGTGCGAGAACATTTGTTGCGTCGGCGACCACCTCCGTTCCCCGGAGCGCGGTAACAACTTTGTTCTGGTCTGTAAATCCGCTTATGGAGCACGAGCCAAACGGGGCAAGTGGCGATAAGATCAGGGGAGTTAAACCATGCGCACACGCCGTGGCTAATATTGCCACCTCGGACTCCAAAAATGAAAGCGGTTCAATCGCCGATGGCGTGACAAACCGATTGTTTTGATAGGCATGCAGTAATTCCTTCGCAGAGCGTTCCCGCGCTTTTATCCGGAATAATTCCATCAGAAACGAGTTAAGCTCGGAAAGTGAAAAAGAACTCCATGGGATAAGATCCCCTGTCTTTTTTAACAATCGTTGATAAGCGGGATTCGGCAAGGGTGTAGTTTAAAGTCTCACATTATTTAAAGTCTAAAATCTAAAGTTTAAAGTTCAAAGTTGTCAAACGATTCGTTCTAACAAGTTCCGCCTTCCTGGCGGTATTTCAAAAAACCCGCTTCGTGAACGTCATATTAACGAATTCAATACAAGGCGACGGTACATCATAAATGCTCGGAATAATTTAATAACTTTATCTGTTAATATCATCCCCTTTGGCTGACGCGCGGTTAAATGATTTTGAAAAACTCTTCAGGGAACTGTTCAAACCCTTGTGCAGCTTTTCTATGAAATATGTCCGTGACCTGGATGAAGCCAAGACCATCGTTCACGAAGTGTTCATCACCGTTTGGGAAAAATTCGGAACGTTACCCGCAGATACCAATTTCAGAAGTTATTTCTACACCTCCGTGCGCAACCGGTCCCTGAATTATATCCGGGACCGTAAAAAACATGTGACGATCGATTCTGTGCCAGAACCCCCCGCCGCTGACAACAACACTGCATTGGAAGCAGACGAACTCGAAAAAGAGATTGAAGTGGGGATCGCAATGCTGCCTGACAAATGCCGGATGGTTTTTGAATTAAACAGGATGGAAGGTCTGAAATACGCGCAGATTGCCGACAAGATGGGAATATCGGTTAAAACAGTCGAAGCCCAAATGTCCAAAGCGCTGAGTCACCTGCGTGAACACCTGAAAGAATTTCTAACCTTGATTTTTTTAATGTTATGGAGATAAGGGTGAGCGCTAACTTATGTGTTATCAGATAGGAAAAAAGTGAAAGAACAGCCAAACGATATTACCCGTGAGTTGATGGTGAAATACCTTGCCGGTGAAGCTTCCGTTGAAGAAACACAGGAACTCAATGCATGGATCGCCGCCTCGAAAGAGAATGAACGCGAATTCCAGAGCATCAAAAAGGTATTTGACGTCAGTGATCGCCAGCTGAAGGATAAAAAGTCTTCAACGATCAATGTTGATATCGATCAGGAATGGCAGAAATTCACGGAATCAGTTCAAAATCGAAAGATCCGGCCGTTAAAACGCGAACAAAAATCTTTCGGATGGTTGAGGATCGCAGCGGCTATTCTCATCCTGGTCACGGCCGGCCTTATGATTGACTATCTGATTTACAAAACTTCTGATACACATTATCAAACCGCAGGGGAAACGCGCGTGATCGATCTTCCGGATGGCTCAAAGGTAACTTTAAACCAAAGATCGCTCATTTCTCATAGTTCCGCCTTTAATGAAGAGAACCGGACGATTGAATTGAAAGGTGAAGCGTTTTTTGAAGTTGCTGAAAATTCCAGTCTGCCATTTATCATTCGTACAAAAGATGGAACGGTGGAAGTAGTCGGAACCACATTTAACGTGAGGTCATATGATTCACTTGAGACAGTCGAGGTTGTCGTCGAAACCGGTGTTGTACTCTTTTCCGTTCCTTCGGTCAAGACCCTGGAGCTGAACGCTGGAAAGAAAGCCATATACCAGAAGCAAACCCGGCAATTGACGAGTGCTATCAATGACGATGTCAATTTCCGTTCATGGAGCACACGCCGTCTGGTATTTGTCGATACCCCGCTTCGTGACGTACTTGAAACGATCAACAAAACCTACGGTACGAATATCTCACTATCCTCCGACGCTTCGGACTCGTGTATTGTTACCGTTACGTTTGATCAGCAGTCTCTCGACGCCGTTCTAAGGGTCCTTGAAAATACGCTGAACCTGACCATTCGCAGGGATGGAACAAAAACAGAAATTATCAGTGACGGATGCTGACGGGATTAAACCGTATTCTGATTTCACCGGGCCTTCGATGGTTGTTTGTCGTGGCCAGTTTTCCTTTCGTTGCAATAGCCCAGCAGAACATCCCTGATAAAAAAATCACGGTAGACGTTGACAATGTCCCGCTTTCTGAACTCCTGGAATCTATCAGCCAGGAAAGTGGAATTGCGTTTTCATTTAACTCCAGGAAAATCGACGGCGAAAAAAAAGTTAGCTACAAAGCCTCTGATAAATCGTTCACCAACATCCTCACCGAATTGTCGACCCGGTTTGGTTTGTCTTTTACGTTGATCGAAAATCAGATCATCATCAAACCGCAAAAGCCCAAAGAAAAAGACGGTGTTTCCATGTTCACGCTCAGTGGCGTTGTCACGGATTCTAAAAACGGAGAAGCGCTTATCGGCGCAACGATCTACCTGCCGGAGCTTCAAGCCGGCACCATCACGAACCCGTTTGGATTCTTTTCCATGACGGTCCCTGAGGGAAGACACTCGGCGACGTTTTCTTTTACCGGATATGCGACTGCAAGCAGAACCCTTGAACTCCATACCAACATCCGGGAGAATATTGCGTTGACGGAAGACGTTCCGGTGCTCGAAGCTATTGTTGTAGAAAACAACTTACCCGATGTTGTCAAAGAAATCCGTTCGGGAAATACGAATGTCACGCGCGGATCCGTGCAGGATAGACCGTCGTTCTTCGGAGAGATGGATGTATTAAAATCCCTGGAGTCGTTACCTGGAATCAAGATGCATTCGGATGGGTCGGCATTTTATTATGTGCGCGGCGGCGACCGTGATCAGAACATGGTGCTGATCGATGATGCGCCGATCTACAATCCAAGCCACATGCTCGGACTTTTCTCAACCATCATTCCGGACGCCGTAAATGACATCACCGTATACAAAGGCGATATGCCAGCGTCATTGGGTGGACGGCTATCGTCGGTGCTGGATATACGTACGAAGAAAGGCAACGATCAGCACACGCAAGTTTGGGGAAGTGCCGGTTTAGTATCCACAAAGCTGGGCGTGGAAGGGCCCATAAAAAAAGATGCGAGTTCATTTTTGCTTTCAACACGTTTCTCCCGGTTGAAATGGATGCTCGACGTCGTAAATCCGGACAACGACATTCAAAAATTCAACTTTTATGATGTCACCGGGAAATTGAACGCCAGGCTGAATCGGAATAACCGCGTATTTTTTTCATTTTATACAGGTGCGGATAATTATTTCGGAAGCAATCGCGGCATCACATGGGCAAACAATGCATTGACGGCACGTTGGAACCATCTGTTCAGCGAACGTTTGTTCCTGAACACAACCCTGGCGGCAAGTAACTACGACTATTCCCTCTATAACGATGTCGATGCAAACAGCAGATGGAACTCGCATATCGCGAACCTGAACGTCAAGACAGATTTTTCTTATTTCATCAGGCCGGAGAACGAATTCACGTTCGGATTCGGTGTCAATGGATACAATTTTAATCCCGGCAACCTGCTTTCAAACAACCCGGTACCGGTGCGATTATCATTGTCGGTGAGAAATTCCGCGGAAATCGTTCTTTACGGTAATCACGAATTGAAACTCAATCAACGGTGGGGGATTAATTACGGCTTGAGACTGACGTCGTGGACAAACAGCGGGGATGCGTTTGAATTTATTTTTAATGAACAGGCCCAGCCAGTGGATACACTTTTCTTCGTCAGGGGTGAGGACTACATTACTTTCCGCAATGCAGAACCTCGTTTGACATTGAGTTACCTGGTGAATGAGAATTCTTCCCTGAAGGCAAGCTGGTCAAAAAATATCCAGAACATTCACCTGATCTCGAATTCAATCAGTCCGTTCACGTCGCTGGAGGTATGGTTGCCCAGCAGCTTCAACATCAGGCCGCAGATTGCCAGGCAGGCGACATTTGGATTTTACAGGAAACTGCCGCGGCTGGGTTCCTCGGTGACAACGGAAGTATATTATAAAGGCATGTCCAATCAGATCGATTACCAGGCACATGCCGAGACTTTATTAAATCCATTGTTGGAAAGCCAGCTCAGCTTTGGACGTGGAACGTCATATGGTTTTGAGCTGCTGGCAAGAAAAAATGAAGGCCGTGTTCGCGGATGGACCGGTTATACTTTTTCCCGCGCATTCCGGCGAACCGCAGGCATAAACGAAGGAAACGCGTACAAAGCTTTTTACGATCGCCCCCACCAGCTGAATATCATGTTATCATATGATCTCACTTTGAGGTGCAATGTCGGGATGAACTGGGTGTATTCTTCCGGGGCTCCGTTTTCATCGCCAACGGGTTTTTACACTTATAATGGTGAAGAGGTCCCGATCTTTTCGGAAAAGAACAACGACAGGCTGCCCGACTATCACCGCCTGGACCTTGCGGCGACGTTCAGGCTGAACCGTAATTCGGAGAAGAAATTTTCGCACAGTTTATCATTTTCCATCTATAATTTCTATAGCCGGAAGAATGCGTTGTTCATCAACTACAACAAGACGGAAACCGAAGACGGAAAGCTAAGGATACCGTCGAACCTGCTTGAACACGAACGCGTGACATCACAGTATTACCTGTTTCGTTTCACGCCATCCATTTCCTATAATTTTAAATGGCAATGAAAGCACAAAACAATATATTTCTCCTGATCGGATTCCTCCTCGCCGCATGTGAGGAAGTCATTGAACGTCCCATTTATGGAACAGGGGAACCTATGATTGCTGTGGAAGCCATAATCACCAATGAACGCGTGCGCCACCTCGTGAGATTGACAAAACCTTATCAATCGCAAAACGAAACTCCCATTCCAGCGTCAGGCGCCACAATAACGCTCGGAGCCGGCAATCTCTCGGCACCATTGGTTGAATTCCCTGCAGGATCGGGGAATTACTATACACCCGAATTCCGGGCGGTGTCAGGGATCACCTACAAACTGACAATCCTTTACGAAGGCAAAACATTTGTCGCTGAAGATCGTGCGGTTCCCGTTGAGCCTCTTCAGCCGCTTGCTTACCGGAAGGCGGATTCAGGTTACCGCTTAACAACAGTCCCGTCCGGACAGGATGCAAACTATATCAACCACAGGTTAGTGTGGACACATACGGATGCATGCCAGGATGTGGATGGATGTGAGGGCAAGATTGTATTCTACGATTTGAAAACCATTGATGTGAACGAGATCTTCAAACCGGAGAAGGAAAATTTTACTTTTCCACGAAATACGATTGTGATCAGAAAAAAATTTTCCGTCAGTGCTGCCTACAGGGATTTTCTGCGCTCGATGCTATCCGAGACCGAATGGCGCGGCGGTTTGTTTGACGTACAGCGCGCGAATGTTCCCTCCAACTTCAGCGGTGGGGCCGTCGGGTTCTTTGCGGTATCGACAGTTGTCTCAGACACTACGGTCGTCCGCTAGCTCGTATCGTTTAAGATTTAATGTTTGCTCAAAGGGCTCCCCCAAGGAGTCCCGCCGACCTTCTCAGAAGTCGTTGTCTTAATAGTTGCGAAATCAGCCTAATCATCATGATAATCCTTTAAAATCAAATCAAGGCAATCCTTTAAATCATAAAAATCATGGTCAGCATAAGGGTACGGGCGGGTTTCCGGGTTATAGGGTTGTAAGTCCAAAAAATTAAAGAATTAAATATGAAAACCTCTAAATTTCTCTCACTATCGGCTATCGTAGGAATTGCAGTTTCTTTTCTGGTATCCTGCGAAAGCAACCCGGATGTTAATCCTCAAAATGACATTTTACCCTCGTCGTTCCGGGTTGATATCCCATCCTCCATCAGCTATACAACCTCCACGGGTGGAAGGATCAGCACCCAGGGACGACGGTTTGGGGATACAATCAGCGGCAATGATGTGTATAAACACCTGGGAACTTTCATCGCAGTAGGAAAATCAGCTTCGCAAATCGTTGAAGAGTTTATCGACGGCATTCGCAAGCACCATATCAACCGGGAGATGACCCTGAGTTTCCAAAGCGATGACGACAACCGCATAAAGAATCTTGTTGTGTTTGCTGACGTTACGTTCGAAGGTGCGGACTGGGACTATCAATTGACTGTTACTGACGCGGATTCGGAAGGCGAGCCTGATGGCGGCAAAGGACTCGAGCTCTTCTGGAATCATGAAGCTCCGGTTCAAGGTATTGGCATCATCAAACCCTACAACTGCGACCGCACCAAAAACGCCGCGTTGACCGAAACAGTCTTCAGAATTGATTATAGCGAAGCCGGCACCGGCCGATATGAACAACAGATGGAAGTGCGCATTTCAGGTTTACCTACCGGCAACCCCACGACCGAGCCGTTTGCAATGAACACACTGCGCATGTTTGCAGGCAAGACGGGTGAAGTGATCGATGTATATGGCAACAGCAACCATCCAAATGCGACGTTGTTCGCCTCAGATGAGACTGGATTTAACTGGGCTTTCGTAGCATCGAGCAACCGCGCAGAAAACATTAGTGTCGCGGAAGTCGGCTTGCCACCAAGTTCCCTCGATAACGCTGACCGTGAAGTTTTGCTCAAGGATTACTCTATCAAGAATGTGTTTACCGCCGAGATCCTTGAAGCCTGGCCGAACATCAATCCGGACGCCCTCGACGCCTTCCTCTCGAACATCAAAGCTCCTGGTTACTTTAATAATGGTGGCTTTGTAACAGGAGGAGTTTCTCCGGGCCCGGGTTGGGATGTGATCGCAACGCGACTTGAAGACCTCACTCCATTCAACCCAAAAACAGTGAGCGATTTGCAGGTGACCTTCAAATAAATTCGACGACACATTGACAAACAAAAAACCTCTGGAAATTCCGGAGGTTTTTTTAGTTTAAAGTCTAATGTTGAAAATTTAAAGTTGTTCGCTGCAATGGAAATCGCACTACAACACCATCCCCAATCCCCCAATCCCACATCCCACTTCCCATCCTAAATCGTAAATCGTACGTCGTAAATCGTCCTTCACTACTACTCCCCCGCTAACAAAACCCTTCTCCCCTAATTGTCGACTAATGTTGAAAATTTAAAGTTGTTCGTGTGCAATGGGAATCGTACATACAACACCATCCCCCAATCCCCCAATCCCACATCCCACTTCCCATCCTAAATCGTAAATCGTACGTCGTAAATCGTCCTTCACTACTACTCCCCCGCTAACAAAACCCTTCTCCCCTAATTGTCGACTAATGTTGAAAATTTAAAGTTGTTCGTGTGCAATGGGAATCGTACATACAACACCATCCCCCAATCCCCCAATCCCACATCCCACTTCCCATCCTAAATCGTAAATCGTACGTCGTAAATCGTCCTTCACTACTACTCCCCCGCTAACAAAACCCTTC